>JACCDN011205983.1_pt1 | contig 17270 bp, 26 predicted proteins | sample 7441691 | NCBI WGS metagenome assembly JACCDN01 (sample SAMN15323439, study PRJNA562643) | freshwater metagenome | isolation source: river surface water | place: USA:Blue River Watershed | collected 2017-08-16
ACGCTGTCGACAGAGTTCTTTGTACTGGGCAATGTGAATATGAATTTCATCTACATAACGCTTCAGTGTTTCATAAGTAATGACCGACTGTGGTTTTGATGATTCAGATATTATCTGGGGTGTACTTTGACTTTGACTTTGTTGCAGTTTACGAAACCTTTCCGTCAGGTCACGCGTCGCGCCAGACATTTTGATTGTATGTTTGAACAACCATGTATCGGGTATTTCCGATATACCTCATCTTTGCTATGTCTCGTTGACAATCAACATGTCATGGCACGATATGGCTATAATATCCAAGTACGGTGGCAGTGGAGTGTATAATTGGTTGAGATATCCACCTATACTTCATGAAAATCAAATTGAGTCTCTTTGGAAACAACCAACCCATGACCATGACGAAATCGAAAAGTATTGGATGCGATTCGGTGTACGCTTGGCAAACTTGGACGCTGACTTGCTCAACACGGTAGTGAAACACTATAACGGATGTAAAGAATGTGCATCAATCATGTTTGAACATTGTTTCACAAGCATGACACCTCTTCGAATGAATGAAAAGTTACAAGACGTAATTGTATCGTGGAGAAAGAGAGCTGTTCGACGGAACAAGAATACCCAAAGCCATTACAAGACGTTTGTCACAACGTGTAATGAAAGCATCATGTTGCCCTTATTGGTGGCCATAAAGAAAAAAAAGACATCTCCATTCCGAAAGATTCTCCGACACCCGCTTTATACACGAGACGTTTGGAGAAGTGTTTTATTCTTGGCAACGTATCGTTCCAACAAAGATGTTTAAGATGTCGGACTTGCGAGACTTGATTCATGCGTTGGACAAAAGTGTGTCTGAAATCGAATGGAACCATACGCAGGGGCTGTATCGTGAGCAGACAAATGAATTATTCGACAAGGCGGTGAAAGATGCTGAAACGATTTACGCGACCATATCCACACTCAAGACTCGATGTCGAGCTGAACAACAGACCAAGTTTTTGAAACAATTGGGTCAAAATCAATGGTGCAAGAAACATTATATCATGATTGGAGCTTCCGTTTTCCCATTGTTCAACGTGGGCGATCTTCCTGAAAAAGAATATGAAATAGCTGCCGTGGATTCAGATTTCGTCAAGTTGAATTTGAATCAATCGGTACATTGTATCACTTCTGAATGCAAAAAGGTTTTGGTGTGGAAATTATAAAATAAAACAATGTTTACGATTTGGTTATTGATCAGTGCTTTGTTCTTATTGTTGTTGGATGCCATGTATTTGTATTTCATTCGACATTACTTTAATGATCAAATACAAAAGGTTCAGGGGACACCAATCAAGTTGAATTATTATGGCATTGTCATGTGTTATCTCACATTGATACTTGGGCTGAATTATTTTATCATCAGCGAAGAAAGTGGTGATATGTCATCCCACAAAATCCTTGATGCATTCTTGTTGGGTATTGTAATCTATGGGGTTTATGAAACCACCAACTTGTCCATTCTGCAAGACTGGTCTATGAAGACGGTTGTTATCGATACCCTGTGGGGAGGCATAGTTCTCTCAAGTACAACAGCCATTGTCTATGGATTACAGACTAGATTTTGATTGTTCCTTAACCTTTTACATTGTAAAAGATCCGGTATCAAAGACGACTTCAGTTCCCTCAATTGTGGGGGCTTTGAAAAACCCCCACAATTTTAGAGGGTTAATCACATCGATGGGTTTAACACCGGGTCGTGGTATTGTCCAAGTAGGCCCATAGAGAAACAACAAATAGTCTTTGCCAGGACTCTTGTATGTGTTCTGCGAAGAACAAGGAAGAACAACGTCTTGTAATTCTCCAATGTGTGGTATGAGTTCATCACATGGTCCGGGAACCGAGGTACAATAGGATCCGGGTACAATAGAGTTGATATCCAAGTACTGACCCCTGTATCGCAACGTAATAAAATCATAGTCAAAGTGGTCTTTGTAGATCATAAATCCATAGTCTTGTACTAATTCAGGAACTACCTTGTCGTGAAAGGCAGGCCAAAACTGTGGCCACATACAAATATCAACATCACTGTCATAAGGAAGAACACATCCATCTCTTACCGCACCCAGTGCTGTTCCCTCTGCCAACCAAAACTCTACACCGTGTTTCTTGCATATACGATCAGTAATCTCCAACATTTCATAACACAATTGCGGATTAATTGATGTTAGATATCGTTCCATACCACAAAAAATCACATTCCCAAGTGGTCGAGTATACCTTTGTGGACCAGAGCGTAATGGATATATGCACAATAGAAGAATAAGAATAAGAAGAAGAAGAAGAATCAAGAGATGCATGCTTTTTCTTTTATTTTGTTTTTACAAGCTATACGTCTCCCATTCGTCACGGTTTTGGGAACCAGGTGTTTTGAATCCGAAACCTTCAAGTTGTTTACAGACTTTTTGAAATGCATTTCCAGATTTTTCAACGCATATGCGATGGCATCGATTGACCAAGTGCTGAATGAGGTTTTGATCCAAAAAGAGTTGCTGAGTAGCTTCAGAAATGAACACTTCATAGAATTCTCCCAACTTTATAGTGTCGACTTTGAGTAGATCAGCTTCCGTTTCAAATGTAAACTTTGGGGGTGTAGGAGCCCTTGGGATTTCATGTTTCTCTGGTTCGGTCCCATATGGTAACGGTGTCATAATGCCTTCCTTTGGTGAAAGATAGAATCCAGCGCGCCTTGCTGCTATCCTCAGCATATCTTCATAATGTTGTTTCCGACGGGCCTCTTCCACCCTTTCGCGCGACTTGTCAAGATAGGCATTCACGTTAATGTTCATAGCACGTTGTTTCTCTTTGAAGCCAGGATCATTCGTGTAGACTCTTTTCATGTACTCGTCCATAAATATAGTTTTCATTTTTCTTTGTGAATTTGCGTTTGCTCTTGGTCATATCGGAAGTTAACCTTTTACATTGTAAAAGATCCGGTATCAAAGACGACTTCAGTTCCCTCAATTGTGGGGGCTTTGAAAAACCCCCACAATTTTAGAGGGTTAAATACATGAGGGTTTAAATTATTATCAAAAGTATAAATCTGTGAACAACCCATCTTATGAAAGAACATGACTTCATATGTATCGTCATTGATAAATGGTGCATATTCTTCCTCGTTGACTTTGAATGATCCATGGACATCTTTAAGTTGAATAAAGAAGCAATTACTTTCCAAAGTGCACTTGTTCTTATGAAATAAAAACTTTTGAATCTCTGGAAGTTTTGTTTGTGTACCACACAATATACCTTTATCAATCACTGAATAGGTTTGTCTGTTCTTGTCTTCTTCATCATACTCGATAAATAAATCAACAAAGTCCCTTTCATACATGTAAGACTTGTTGTCTCGTTCAATGCTCCATATTGGAAGAAAGTCTTCTACACGATGTTTGGACTTTTGTATGGAATATTTCTTCCTGTTCGCTACAATAATACCATGTGCATAAGTGATGCCTTCTACTGGACTATACAATTTGCTTACGGGATCCATGGTGTACAATTGTTTGTTTTTGAAATACAATTGACGTGATGGCCTAACCTCCATTTCTTTCTTGTGTGTATGTGTTTGCCCGATATGTTGCATGCGTCTGTTACAACTATAAAAAATGGAGTTTCTATCATTATCAGCAGCACCATTCAAGTCTGATGTTCCTATTTGTATCGATCACTTGGAATCGATTGGTGGAGTAATGATTGCCCCCAAGATAACCATAAAGCGTCTGACTGGATCAGGAATTCATTTTCATGGTGGTGATGGACATACACAAATTGAAGTCGAGATTCAAGAGGTGACCATAGATACGATTCGGGTTGATGGCGACTTGACCATTATCAAATCCCTTCAAGCGGATACACTTTACACCACGAAACTGGATGCAAAAGATAATGCTCAAGTCAATGTCAAGTCACATCTTCAAACCGAAGAGCTTTCCATTTTCAGACATTCCCATACAACAGGAGGTACTATTCACATAAACAAGGCCTTGTGCATGGGTGATTCACATCTAAGTGCTACGACACATTTACAAATCAATCACCTGGTCGCGTATTGGTCTACAATCACATCTCCCTCCATTCGTGTAAACCATGGAGAGATAAACAACAAGTCGATTGTCAAGGCCACCTTACGATTGCGAGCCAACGTTATCTTCTTGGCTGAAAGTTCAATCGAATGTCCAGATATAGATTGCAACTCGATAGAATTTTATCGAGGATCATCCATCACGTCACATGTGAAAGACTCTCAGCTGGTGGGAAATCACTTTATCATTGGTTCCAATGTGAGTATGGATGCAGTGCAAGCCAAACATATTGTCATGTGTGGTGGAATTCTTCACGCCCGACAATTATTGAGATGTGGCAAGCTGGAACTGTCAAACGGTACCGTCGAATCACCGGATATCAAAGCTGATCGTGTCGTGTTGGATGGTCGATTTGGTGTGACTTCGATTATCTGTCCTGGACGCATGACCGTCTATGAAAACTTTGAATGCGTTTGATGCTCATTAATACAACGTATTACTTGAATAAAAAACAAATGGCATCTTTGATAAATACCTCTTCCATAGAAACCCCTTCGATAGATACATCTTCGATACATACCTCTTCAAATGAAGACTCAACCATAACCGTCTTGTACAATAGTAAGCATGGTGGGTGGGGATTAAGTGAAGAGGTGTGTCGATTGTATGCTGAACGAACTGGTAAAGAGTTTACCAAGTATTTGGAGCCATGTAGACATGATCCTGTCTTGGTACAACTATTTTATGAATGTAAAGAAACAGGAAAACCATTTGATAATGCAAAGTATTCTAGAATCGAAAGTGCAATCATTCTAGCCAAGTACAAACATTTCTATGTGATTGATGAATACGATGGATTAGAGTCTGTTCGTATAGATCATCGCCATTACATTCTTCACCACGTTAACCTTATTCTTCAAGATACTACGCTCTCTAATGATGACAAGATACAGCGAATGAATCAACTTGGCTTGCAATTCTATTTACCAAAACCAGAGGAGTATGATTCCGATGAACAAGTAAAATATTCAAGTTGAAATAAAAAAAACAATATGCAATTGCTTCTTGAGAAGAATCGTCACAGTCTTGATCATGACTCTTCATCCATCATAGACCAAACCCGTAAGGTGACCGCTTTGCATGACAGCAATATCATTCGAGCCCGTAAAGCTTCAGCTTTGCATTTCAGAGCTGGTAAAGATAGAGACATGGCGAAAAGTATTCGACGTATGTGTGCATCATTGACTCGAAAGGAAAACAAGGTGTTTCATGTCTATGACGCACCAGAGGATCATGATTCCACTGAGCCCACTTCGTTAAAGACTTCGTTAAAGACTTCGTTGCCAAACAAGATCATATTACAGCCCATACATAGTGGGATAGTGATTCTCGCAAAAGGTGATAGTATTGAATGTGTGAGACGTTTTCTACGTAAGAAGCGGACGCCTAGACTCATGTCGCATAAATGTTTGGTATTGAATTATGCCAACTCCATTACGCCAGGGGGTGGATGGAGTCATGGGGCAACCGCTCAAGAAGAAATGTTATTTTATCGTTCCAATTATTTCCAATCCTTGGAGGCAGCGAAACAAACATTATCAAAGACTGCTGGTGGACAATACATCACGCCATTAACTCGGTGTATCATTTCACCAAATGTGTATGTGTGGGGAGTGTTTCATGAAAAGGAAAAGACCATTGATCTCACGCCGCACCCAGAGACAGATATGATTTTACCCATGATTGCTGCAGCTGCCGTCGATCATAGAGACGATGGAAAAATCATGGGAGACCAAGTGTATGAAGAGATGAGCCAATTGTGGGAATCCATTTTCCAAGCTGCCATTCGTGTTGATATTGATCACTTTTTCATTGGTCCTATTGGATGTGGCGTATTTGCTCCTCGAGTCAAAACTGACCATTACAAGAAGAAGGCAGCGCTTGCCTTGGCAGATAAAATTCAACAGTACCACAAGTATTTTCAAAGTATTATCTTTTGTGATTATGTTCCCAATGGAAAGTATGATGATCCAAGCTCCAACTATACAATCTTTGGTCAAGTGTTGACTGAACATGTATCCAATATCGCATGTGACTATTGTGATGATCCTACTTGTAAAAATTTGGAATGATGTAACATAAAAAATGGAAACTTGTGTCATTAACCTTTTACATTGTAAATAATCTGGAATCAAAGACGACTTCAGTTCCCTCAATTGTGGGGTTTTTTCAAAGCCCCCACAATTTTAGAGGGTTAAGAAATGTAATGGAATGTGTAATGTGCAACTTGACATTGTGGAAGAATTGCGTTTCTCTCTAGACGTCATTTGGAGGATATATTCAATAAAAAATGGCTAGTCCCATTACTCGAGTTAATTTGTCTACTGTTCCCTTTCCTGAAGAAGTATTTCCATCAGGGGCTATACGAACTTTTTACGATAAGGATTCGGCTGTGTTCGTAGGTGCATGGATGTCTGTGGAAGATGCCAATGCATTTATCACCAAAGTGAATAATACGGACAGGCCTCGAGAGTATCCATCTGTTCGTATGTATATTCTCAATGAGCATATGAATCAAGAGGGTATTGAAAAGTTGGCTTTGGTGTATTTCAATTGTGTATTGTCATTATCTTGTTCTATGATGGAATTGCATGCCGGTTCAACACAACATTTGAGGGTTGATGGAATGGATGGATGGTTTCATCTGTATCGTAAATATGTGGAAGAATGGTTATCTTATGAAGGTGAACCAAGACAATGGTTGAAGGAAATGAATGTCAATGCAAACTGGTCTGTATGGGCATATGATGAACATCTATCCACCGATGATAATGGTCATCGACACACACGAACCATTGATTTTGTCGAACTCGATCATTGAATAACTTTTTAAATCATTTGTTTATTATTTTTTGGTTTAAATGGGTAATTCTATTTCAAATTTTCCCAATAAACAATCCTTGAATTTATATACATAAATAATGAGTTTGTGATCATCCTTGTACTTTGTCATGTTACTTAAATAAATCAATTGACATGGCTTCTGCTGTGTGGCGTTTTACATTGGATGTGCTGGACGAAACTTCACAAAATGATCGAAATTGGATTGCGTTACTATTCCAAGACCATTCTGTGATGAAAGGGTCAGTATCGAAATACAAAGATCGTTGGATTGGAAGAATAGTGTGGAAGTTTCCTGTATTGAGAAGCTGGTTGAAACAACAGACCACACATGTCACATGGAAAAAAACCTATACCACAGATTACTGTTTTGAATGTAGAGGTGATATAATTTTTACGAAGCAAGAAGTTAATGAACAATATCAAGTGGATGAAAACCCAAACGAAGAATCAGAAGAGTCCAATTCTGATGAAGATAGTAATCATCTATGTGGACATACGAGTAAATGCAACCAGCCTTTTGACGAACCATGGCATAATAATTGTTGTCCAGGATGTCGAGTGTTATGTTTAAATCATGAATTTTGTGGTGAAAGTAATTGTATACAAGTCATCGACATTCATCACGGGCTTTGTATGAATTGTGATGTGACATATCATTTCGAAATGAAGATTGAGAGACTTACAATATTCGATGCTAATGATGAGTGTATTGGTTGCCACAAAATAGTCACAAGAAAAATGATGTTTCCAAATGGTTGTGGACATTCCTTCTGTCTATTATGCTCAAAGGACATACTGCTACAATATGATGTTCATAATCAAGGATTTTCGCATGCACTGTTTGGATGCCCACCTTGTCCAAATGGGTGTAAGAATCCTGTTCTTGGTAAACAATGCGACTGTGATGAATATGAACCCATCAAGAAAAAATGGCAAAGAACCAATCCTGCATTATACGAGCATCATTGCACATTGGACTCGGATGTACAAGAAAGATCTAAAACTACTGCAATAAGATGTCCAGTGTGTCAAACAAAGTACAAGAGGAAACGAAAACAAATCAAGGCCTTTCAGGATCAAATGTAGTTTTATGTTTGTTGACACTTGTGATGAAACACAACCATATCCGGGTTCCGATCGAATAGATTATGTTAAACGGCCTAAAAATGGAATCCAATCAATTGGAAAGATTAGACGAATCGTTTCATAATGATCATGAATTAATGTCTACAATTCTCCAGTCCATGCAAAACAAACAATTAGCCGCTGAATTATACTATTCCGCGTATAAGGTGCAATGTTTAGAGTGCGCATATATTTTGGCCAAGGCTGAAGTCGATCCCGCCCCAATCTACTACATGTTTGATGGAATTATCAATGATAAACATGCAATGATTCCCGCATCCCATTTTTTGTCCTACATTTATGAGGAATACGGAGAAATACAGTTGCACAAAATACATCAATCCTGGTGCATACCTATGATTATTGGTTTGAACTCGCGGCATCCCATTTCTCGACATCCCCTATACACAAGAGATGTGCTACGAGCAATCATCAAGTTGGCACGTCCATCCAATCATTACCTACTTTTTCTAGAGTTCATTTCACAATCCAAGACCGATGCCATGATTGAATAATAAATTGAGAAGATCATGTTTATGGAAAAGTAAAACAATAATTGGTAGGACAATCTAGTATTAAAATAAGAGTATGAGGTTTCCAAAGTCCAGCATAGATTTTTGCTGCTTCTTTAAAAGTGTTGGGAGTTAAATCACTTGAGATAATCATTACACATTGGTAAGACTCCTTTTGTTTACCCTTGTAATGCCAAAACTTTGATCTCTTTCTGACTCTTGCAATACCATCAGATTTGAATGTGTGAGTTTTACCGCAGGGTTGCATGACGTTGTTACCGCAGGTTTGCATGACGTTGTTACAGAAAATGGACAAACATCCAGAATCATTGTATTCAATTCTATGGGTATGGTCTTGAGTAGGAATGACTTGGACTCGCGTACATGGATTCTTTGAATATATAGCACAAGGAAACATAGTTGATGGAGTATGAAATGTTAACGAAAAGTATTTAAATGGATAATAACAAACAATATTTTTACTTTTTCGTTCATCATCCTTGTTGTAGAAATAATAATCTGCAAATTGAGTTACGTCTTGTGTAGTGGGTATAGGTAATACATATTCAATCCGTTCATCATCTTGTTGAACATGAGAATAGTCTTGTCCCATTTTTTGTTTATTCAACCTCTTTTATGAAAAAGGCGCAATAAATTGATGAATTTTGTTCTCATGGTAAGAAAAATGGGTGTCTGTGAGTCTGAACCAATAAAGGCTGATCCTGTGACTATCATAAGTGTTAGCCCTGATTATTTTCATGATGCGACTCAGATAACAGAGCCAGTAGTGAGAGTAGCTTGTACTTTGGGTAAATATACGTTTTCTACTCAAATCACTATTCCTTGTCAAAGAATACCTTGTGTGCCAGAAAGACCTTGTTCTCACGTCTTTGTCAAACCCATGATAAATTGCTCTCAAGAGATTTTATATTATGATGGTATGTTGCGTATTTATAGCAATGTAAAAAGATCAAGAATGTTTGTCAAGGACGATATTAATGAAATGTATCCTGCACAAAGCCAAAGAAAGATGCCGCAGAATGGACGTATGGTGGATATACATGGACATTATCATAAAGTAGGGGAAAAATATGGATTTCATGAAGTGATTATTATTTCTACACGTGAATATCCTCGATTCTTAATTGATGATCTGATAGCGATTCATCGTCCTCATTGTCTCATACTTGTACTCGATTGTCCTCAAAGTATTTTCTTGACCTTTCCACTGTAGTCGAACAATCTCGCATGGAATACAAATTATTTCTGCCAATGGGAAATTATCATTGTGAGCCAAAAGTAAATTGATAGTTTTTTGGATGGTCCTGTTCAGTCCATTTCCAAGAATTGTCCATCACAAGAACCAGTCTATGCGGTTTATAAAACTGTGATGGTCTGATACCTTTCGTAAGAATGATAACGTGTGTAAATCCGCGGTTCTTGCCACGTACATAAATATCATAATGATCCTTATTGGCATTTAGTTTATAAACTCCATCAAAACCAAAAAGGAATGGTTGATGAGTAGTAAATAGGGTTAAACAATGATTTTCAAATGAATAAAATTTCCCGCAATGATTTACCGGAGGGTCGCATGACCGTGTTACCACATGAACAAAATCGCAACGGGTTTCGTAGCTTTGTGAATTCATTTTTATGTAAGGGTCCGAAAAATGCATTGGGTATATGTATTGCGTTGTTCTTATGATGGATTTGTGTATGTTGGTGAAACAAGACGTCTATTTCGTCGATTCTTTGAGCATCAGTTTTTGAATGGGGCCATGAATACAACTCTTCATCCGCCAGATGAAATCATTGCTCTTTACAAGGTAATCAATACCTCTTGTTATCACCGAGTGAAACAGATGAAACATTTTACACCCCTCATCATATATAATTGGACGGACGAATACGATGACGACGAAAATGCATTAGAGGTAGAAGACTTGATTACTGAATCGTTAATGGTTCGTAATGGAAGAAATAATGTTCGAGGTGGTAAATATACGACAGATGCAAGAGCTGCAACATTTAACGCGACCCTGTTCGAACCTGATCGACCATTGTGCAAGTGTGGGCTACCATGTGAAGTCAAGTTGAAACATGACAAGAGCAAAGTGTATTTTGTATGTCCTATACCTGATTGGGAAGAGTTTTACGACAATCTAAAAATTCCAATCAGGTGTGACTTTTGGGAAGAATTCAAGGACTATCGACAAAAGAGAGAATTGTATCTCGCAAGAATGTCGTGCTCCATTTGGATAACCAATATGCCAAGATCAAATACACAACAAGTCCACTGTGATTCATGTGAGACGATCAAGAGAGCATTATGGTATCGAGGCAAACATTACAGAATGTGCGAAGACTGCTTTTATTGTCATTACGAAGAGTTGAAGCGAAAGTATCTTCGCCGAACACAAGTCATTACTGTTTCAGCATAATGATTATCATCGATGACTGCAAAACAATGAAATTCAAGGATCCGAAAATAAAGGAGATATTTATGAATGGAAGACATTATCAAGTAATGTTTCGTCAAACAAATGACATTACTGTGGAACCAATGGAGTCGAGCAAAAAGTCCCTCAAGAAAAAGCTCAAGGAGAAAAAACCAACCCAAACACATTGACACGATTCTCTAGAAAAAGAATGGGCAACAAAGTCACGCAAAGTAATGACACTGAATCACAGCATATGTACACTCCTGTGATTGGTACTGATACAGATACTGAGTATAGCCCCGAATTGTTAGAAATCGTTGCAAATACACCGACAAAGTTGGTAAGAATTGATAGCATTAGGTTTTGCATTCAATCAGGCGAGAATAGGTATACACTCCATTTTATGGAAGCACGTGAACTGACAGCACAGCTCTTGAGACTTTGTGGCAAATCATCAAGCTTGTTGTTATTTCTACAAAGCATAATTCCATATATTTTCGAACTGGAGATGGCGATACTAAAGATAAGACAAGATGTGATTACTTAATACATCTCAAACTATCATGGCCACTCTCTGGAGGTAATTATTTACGTATCTCTTTGCAAATGAGTTCGTAGCATTCTTGTTGTATAGATGTTCTTTCCATGAATGTAAAAATATCAATTTGGGTCTTGGCCATTGCTATAGCTCTTGAACCTGGGGCCATACGTTTGAGAATAATTTGAATACAATGTGGACATTGAACAGAATAAGCCATAGCCAGCGACCCCAGTGTATACTTGTCAATTTTTTGATCATGATTATAAAGTTTCATTCGTTTTGAAATGTAACGATGTCCAGCTTCGTCATGTGGTGAATTCAATAAAATTTGATGCACATTGTTAAGCGACAGTTCCATGCTTTTTCTTTTCTTACTTGATACAACCCAATGTCATTAGGCTACCAAAGAATTTATTCTCTGGCGGCAAAACCTTGTATAGTGTAGGATTATTCTCTCGCAGATAATAGTCAAATGAAGTAAACCATGGTTCGCGAGAACGCATGTAATCAAACTTCCAAAGTTCAAAGTGTCTAACAATATCATTCTTTGAAACGGTTAGATTATTTCCATGACGCTTTAAAAAATCTTTGAAAATGTTCGAATATCGATAGGAAAACCCATCCATTGCCGTGTCATGGGGTCCATCATCTTCATGAATTCCAACGATAATATATTCCAAAAAGTCTTGACGAGTAATATGCTTTGCGTACGAATGGTAAAGGACTAATTGTACTCCAAGATACAGACACAGATGTACAATAATAAATATGGCTATCCACCCAATCATTCTTTTTTGGTCATGTGTTGAAAAGCAAATTTATTGAGTTTCCTTATGTCCGTGTTATTCATTATTTTGTTCTTGTACAGAAATATTCTTGTACACAAACAACGTCATGGGAAAGGTATGTGATCCAATAATGGGGTATTCGTCATAAGTTATGTCCGCCTCATGCATGTCGATATCCACCTCTGAGTATGTTTCTTCGACATGGTGGATTAGCATACTCGAAATGTAACATTCCTGAACTTCTGGAAGTTCTTCAGATATGGCGTCATAAACACTGTCATGATCAAGTGGCCATGGTTCCGGCTCTCTACCCTTGTACCCACCAAGCGCAAAACGATATGGAATATCCACGACAATAGTTTTTTCCTCACAAGTGTTTGGATATTTTTTCACAAGATGTCGGCATTTTTCGGCAGTGACAATGGTTTCGCCGTTTTTAAAAGCATACAATATACTGTTCCAATGATCCTTTACCTTGTTTTCAAAACTACGCAGGTCAGACTTGACTCTTTCCGTCTCCTTTTCTAGTTCATCAAGCTTTCGTTTTAGGTTGTTACGATGATACTCCATTCTTCTTATTTGGATTGTGAGAAAAGATTTATTTTCCTAGCGGAGAATTATTCTTGTACACAAACAACGTCATGGGAAAGGTATGGGTTCCAGTCATGGGTTGATTGTGATAGTTGATCTGCGCATCCCTCATGTTGATATCCACCTTGGAATACTCTTCTTCGACATGATAGATCAACATTTCGGAACTGTAGAAACCTGAAATTTCACTTGGTTTTGCTATGAAAAGATTTGTCTCTGGTTCTGTTATGCAAAGATTGGACTTTTGTGTCGACGTTGGTGTCTTTGGTTTTGTTATGCTGGGTATCAACTCTGATGTCGACTTGGATGTCTCTGATTCTGTTATGCCGGGCGTCAATTTTGATCCAGACATAGAAAGAGCTTCGCGTATTGCTTCGTAAACACTATTGTGATTCAATGGACGTTGTTTTGGGGTGATACCAAGCTCAAACGTGTATGGAATATTGACATTGATGATTCTTTCTTCGTAGGTATCGTTGAACATGTTTAACAATCCTTCAGCGCTAACAATTGGTTCATGTTGGTGTTTGAAAGCATGTACTAATTTCTCCATGTAAGAGGCTGCCTTGCTTTCCAAATCATCCAGTTCAGTCTTGATTCGTTTTTCCTCCTCTTGTAGCTCTTCAAGCTTTCGCTTCAACACCTTGCGACGATACTCCATCTTTTGTGGTATTTTGGAACCTTTTCTGTGACGATCGGCAATGTTTACAACGTCCCCATTTCATTAACATAAAAAATCAAAGGAGTCTTGTAATGTTTGATCATTGAATGGCTTCATGTAGTGTAGTGTTGCAGCATTCTGGTATATCTCAGTGATTTGTATACTCAAATTATTTCTAAAAGAGTATACGTGTATATTTTTTTTCAGGTCATCAGGGCTCTCCGGGACCAATACATCTGAACTCTTAAAATAATTGCTATACCGAATTATATGTTTCTTAGCAAGGCTTGTGTATGAATTGTACTGCTCTTCGTCAGTTACAAGTGGGTCTACAGCAATTACAAAAATATTGGCACGTTTTTCTTGTTCAAATATGGTCTGGACCGTACGTATCACCATCCAAGCGGTAATGCCCGTACAACAGAGGATATACTGTGTGTTTGGATCAGATGTGTTTGTTGTTATCCTTTCGTATAAAGCAGGAGGATCTTTGATTCTTACAGGCATGTCATTATAATTCACTTTTGACTCTACAAGTAATTGCTTGAGTTGATCTGTAGTCGCCCAACTATCAGGTGTATTGACATAATACACTACCAAGTTTTGATAAACTTTATTCTCTTCTTGATCGTGAACGTTATCTTTTTGTTCTTGCATCATTCCATTCCATACATTTCGAATCCAACGAAGGTTCCAAACTGCTACAGCGATCAATATGAAGGATACGATAATTACCACAACAATGGTTGCCGTTTCGCTATCGCTGCTACTCATATTTTTTTATTTATTCGATCAAAAAAATGAAGAGTCCCATCTTTTTCCCTGTTCGTATGTTATTCTTCTTTGCCACGATACTCTTGTGGGTGGGAATCTATAACTTGACAGACATGTACATTATCAAGTCGACTCTATGGTCAGAAGTATTTGGACTGCTCATTGCAGTCACCATGTTATTTATTGTCATGCAAGTATCGTCATCACACCATGAGTCAATGCAACTTCATCTGAAATGGCTTTTATCAAGCGTGACCATCTTTTTTAGTATCTTGGCATGGAAGTGTACGTGGAACTTACTCGAGTACCATGTAGCAGCACCATCGATGCAAAGAGAATTGATTTACACGTTTAGTGGATTATTTATTCTCATTTTATTTGGCAAGGTTCATGACACGGCATTGGGGATGTGATTATTTTTCATAGCGTGACTCTGTGACCGCTTCGCATGACGTATCCACAAATTGAATCAATACCCATTACAGGAGTTACCATCCAAGACCGAACCGCTAGGTCACATGTTGCACAAATCGAAACATCCCAAATTTATTGATACAAGGACTATGCGTGATTCGTCCTCGAGGTGGTCATTACTATGTCGTTTCGTGTATCTTCTTGATATCTTTTATTTCAGACTCAATGGTTTCAGATTTCGTTGAGGTGTTTGCCATGTGGGTCCATAAAGTGTCTCATAGTATTCGATATGATCAGGAACTGGATATTTTCCTTGAATCCATTTCAAGTTTCGAGTATAGGGATACGTATTGTCGCACGCTTGATCGCCGGCGATGCATAATAGTCCTGGTCCTCGAACTTGAAATGCAACATCAAGTTTTACTTGGCGACGAATAAAACTGATCATGTATCCAGCATTGGTATGAACATGTCGAAACCCTTGTCGTTTCATTTCTTGCATACCATGTACACAAAACCATGATAGCCACTCTCCATCCATACAAATATCCACATCATCATCATTTACATTCAATTCATTGGCGCGAAACAATCCCAATGCAGTTCCTTCACTACACCACCATCGGATGCCATACTTGTCTGCAATGGTGCGCCACGCTTCAATGTTTTCTAAGCAGATATCTAGAGGTAATGGATGTGTCATGTAATAGTGCTTGATTGGACCATTGAGTATATTGTTTTGCAATGTAAAGGGAGGTAATCCAGAACAAGTATACACTGGCATTTCCAATACAATAATGACAACAAGACACACTATCAATACAGTCCACCACCAACTCATGCTTTTTATTTTTATTTATTAACCACCAGCTCATGATCTTTCTCAGATTTATTCAATCTCTTTCACGAATTGGTTCCTTCACCAACTCCATGCACGTAGGACACCCATCGTGGAACGACATCTTTTCCTTTTTTTTGGCTTCACGATCTTCCTTGGTTTCTTGGTCGGCTTTCTTGGTTTCACCATCTTCCTTAGTTTCCTCAACCAGTTCCTTGATCAATTGACCTCGAAGCATGTGGACCAACTTGTGGTACGACGAGTTGCGCTTTGATGGCTTGTGCTCATAATTGAGAAACTCGCAAACGTGACTCTTGTCAATCTCCAAGTAGTTGCAACGATCAATCATCAAAAACGCCATGAAGAACCGCTCGTTTCCAATCGCCAAATCAAATGCGCTAGCAAAGCTGAACAAGATATGATCAATCAATACAAGAGTCGGATATCTTACCAGTTGACATTGTCCGCGATTTCCTCAAGACACCCAAGACAACGCTTTGCACCGAAAGGAAGGTTTTCAATCGCGTCAAAGAGAATCTCTGGTGTCACAAAGCTTTGCATGATTGATGAGTCACTTTGCACAAGGAGTTTCTCCAAGTGTGTCCACAAGTGACAATTGGTCTCACAGGGGATACAAGTAAGTCTTTCTGCAAGACGAGTCCTTTCTTCGGGCGTCAGCGCGGACACTTGAAAAATGTCCATAAGTTTCTGCATTTTTTCTCGGATTGAAAAACACAATACAGCTAGTGCGGAAAATCCAAGTTTATCGCAGAAATGTACAATTTATTTGTGATCGCTTATCTCTTTTCGTATGTTACCGCTAGGTCGCATGACGCCGTTACCAGGACTTTGTTGCCAAATCATGTCGAGACAGAAACCTCTTGCATGTCACAACGATCATCTTTTTGCGAGACAGAGACATCACCACGATCATTATTTTGCAGAGTCGCAATGTTCTCCAACCATGTCTTGCCATTACCGCGAAGCCACAACTTGTAGCACTCGAAGGTTGCACTATTGTAGGTTGCGGAACAATCATAGTGACCCTTGGGGAGAACTTCAACTGGTTGTTTGTTGAGATAGAGCTCTGTATCAGCATTCACAAGAAGTGGAATCAAGATGGACTCGTTCAAGGAAATTGGAAGACTTGCAAGCACTCGACCATTTTCTGGTGTCTCTATGAAGCAATGGGTTGCAGAAACAAATCTGAAATGTGGTACGCCATAGTAGTTTTTGTATGTCTTGGGTAATGGTGTGAATGCACAAGCCATGTCAACCTCCTCCGTTGTCAATACGTTTTCACCATCCACAAGCTTGTCTTCGTTATCAACCACTGTTTTGAGTTGGAAGAGACGTTGGTACTTTTCAATACGTGCCCTGGAGACCGATTGGTGCTTGGTGGTGACCACATTGATCTTGTCTCGTATGGACATGAATGCACTAGAGGTCGCCTTGATTTCATTGTTGGATGCCAGCCAAAATCGAGATAAAGAAAAATCGAAATGAGTCACCACCTTTTGAATGGTTTCGTAATTGGTCATGATCACCTGGAGTCTGCATCCATCCTCTTGAACCACATCCACCATGTGCATATTGCTTCGAGACACTTTTCCGCCT
>JACCDN010072385.1_pt1 | contig 17266 bp, 14 predicted proteins | sample 7441691 | NCBI WGS metagenome assembly JACCDN01 (sample SAMN15323439, study PRJNA562643) | freshwater metagenome | isolation source: river surface water | place: USA:Blue River Watershed | collected 2017-08-16
CTCACCTATGCCGTTGACCGCTTCAAGGGCTGGGCGCACGGGGGGCACATCACCCTGGCACGGGGTGAGCGCTCAAGGTTGGCCGACTTCGCCAGCGAAGCGCTTTAAGGCAGCGCCAGTGCCGTGGGCACTGGCGGTTGCAAACGCACACAGTCGCTTGACGCCTGTTGTTTGCCGCCTGTCACCTGTCGGCTGGCCATGAAGGGTCTCAGTAATCGTCGCTGAGGCCCGAAGCCAAACTTTCAAAACGCGTGAGGTTCTTCAGGAAGGTCAATCGGACCGTGCCTGTGGGGCCGTTTCGCTGTTTGCCGATGATGATTTCAGCCACGCCGGGGTCTTTGGAATCTTTGTTGTAGTAGTCGTCGCGATAAATGAACATGATGATGTCGGCATCTTGTTCAATGGCACCCGACTCGCGCAAATCACTCATCATGGGCCGCTTGTCGGTGCGTTGCTCAACGCTTCGGTTCAACTGTGACAGAGCAATCACCGGGCACTGCAGCTCTTTGGCGAGCATTTTCAGCCCCCGCGAAATCTCGCCCAATTCGGTCGCCCGGTTGTCGCCACCTGAGCCGCCCGAACCACTCATCAACTGCAAATAGTCCACCACAATCAGGCCCAGCTTGCCGCACTGTCGTGACAGACGGCGGGCGTTGGCGCGCAACTCTGAGGGCGTGAGGCCCGGCGTTTCGTCGATGTGCAAAGACACGGTGCGCAACTTTTCAATGGCTTCGGTCAAGCGCGGCCATTCGTCGTCGTGCAGCTTGCCCGTGCGCAGACGGCCTTGGTCGATGCGGCCGATCGAACCCACCACACGCACCGCCAATTGCGATGCGCCCATTTCCATCGAGAAAACCGCCACGGGCAAGCCTTCGTTCAAGGCCACGTGCTCAGCAATGTTGATGGCAAACGCGGTCTTACCCATCGAGGGACGCGCGGCCAATACCACCAAGTCGCCCGACTGCAAGCCGGAGGTCATGCGGTCCAAATCGTAGAAGCCGGTCGGCACCCCCGTGATGTCGTTGGGGTTGTCGGCCATTTCTTGCACACGGTCGAGCAGCTCCACCACCAAGGTGTCCATAGACTGAAAGCCCTGCTTCATGCGCGAGCCTTCTTCACCAATGTTGAAGATTTTTTGTTCCGCTTCGTCCAAGATCCGGTCAATCGCCTTGCCTTGGGGGTTGAAGGCGTTGGTGGCGATCTCGTCACTCGCCGACACCAGTTTGCGCAAGATGGAGCGCTCGCGCACGATCTCGGCATAGCGGCGAATGTTGCTTGCGCTGGGCACGTACTGCGCCAAAGAATTCAGGTAACCCAGGCCGCCCATCTCGGCGGTTTTGCCTTGGTTTTGGATGTACTCGCTGACGGTAATCACATCTGCAGGCTTCGAAGCATTGATGAGCGCGCCAATGGCGGCATAAATCAGGCGGTGCTCGTGCCGATAAAAATCCGAATCGACCAACAAATCGCCCACCCGATCCCAAGCCCCGTTGTCCAACAACAAGCCGCCCAAAACACTCGACTCGGCTTCGATGGAATGGGGTGGGACACGCAATTTCGCAATTTGACTGTCCGAGGACAGATCAGAGGGAAACTCGCTCAAATGGGGAGAGAAAACAGCAGACATGAAGAACCGAACAATCAAAAGGCCATGTTAACGCCCGAAGGCCCCTTCGTCATGGGACAACCCTGTGGATAAGCATGGGGAATCCGGTGACCAACCGTGGACAACTCAACTTGGCAAACAAAGCTATGCGCCAAAGAAAAAGCCCTTCCGAAAGGGGAAGGGCTTTTCAATATTTGGGGTGGCTGATGGGGCTCGAACCCACGACAACAGGAATCACAATCCTGGACTCTACCAACTGAGCTACAGCCACCGTAGAGACGTAATTATAGCCTGAAGCTCACGACTTTTTCGCTTCTGAATCGGTCAACTTGGCAGGTTTTTCAGTGCGCATTTCCACTTTGTATTTGGCCTTCAAACTGGCCAAATAAGCCTGCGCTTCGGCTTGGCCCCAGAGTCGGGCAAATTGCTGGCGGCTCTGCTCGGAGAGTTGCGCGCTGGCTTCAGGACGAGGCACCACTTTGTTCACGCGCACCACAGCGTACCCCTGGGCACCCAAATCGACCCCCACCAGCACCGGCATTTTTTCGGGGTTGGCGCGCAAAGCCGCATCCACCAAGGCTTGAGGCAAGTTTTGCGATTGGTCACGCGACACCGTCAAGGCGCTGCCCAAGTTGGCCTGACTGGCATCGGCAGTCCATGCTTTCAAGTTGTTTTGGCCTTCGGCCTTGGCCAATTCGGCCGATTGCGTGGCAATCAAACGTTGACGCACTTCGGCTTTGACTTCGTCGAACGGACGAACCGCTGCCGGACGGTGCGTTACCACTCGTGCCGACACCAGGGTATTGGTGCCCACTTCGATGGCGGCCGTGTTGCGGCGCTTGCCAATGGCGTCATCAGAGAACAGCGCTTCTAGCAACTTGGGGTTAGCCAAGTAGCCCTGCACACCCGCAGCCGGCATGGCGGCCACGCCCTGGGCTTTTTGCAGGGGCAACTTCAAGCGCTCGGCCACAGGCGTCAAGCTGTCGGCTTGCTCGTACACACTGTTGCTGAAAGTCTCAGCCAATTCTGCGAATTGGCGTTGGGCTTGTTGCTTGCGCAAATCGGCTTCCAATTGCGGACGCATCGACTCAAAAGATGGGACCTGCGGCAACTTGATGTCGGTCAATTGGATGATGTGAAAGCCAAAGTCCGATTCGACGATGTCGCTGATGCTGCCTTTTTGCAAAGCAAAAGCGGCATCTTCAAAAGGTTTGACCATGGCGCCACGGGCAAAAAAGTCCAAGTCACCGCCACGGCTGGCCGAGCCAGAATCGTCCGAATTTTTTCGCGCCACATCGGCAAACGATTTAGGCGCTTTGCGCACCGTCTCTAACAACGCTTCTGCTTTGGCACGGGCTTTTTGTTTTTCGGCAGCAGGCAGGTCTTTGGCTGCGTTCACCAAAATGTGGCTGGCGCGGCGCTGTTCCTGGCCAGCCAAGCGTTGCAGGTTTTGTTCGTAGTATGTTTTCAGGTCTTGCTCAGGAAGCTCGATGCGCTTTTGGATGGACGAGACGTCCAGCACCAAGTATTCGATATCCACATTTTCGATGGAGCGAAAACGCTCCGAGTTGTCTTGGTAATAGCGCTGCAAATCTGCATCCACCACATTCACTTTGCCCGCGAAATCAGCTGGCAACCAACGCTTGACTTGAATATCGCGGCGCTGCAAGTAAGCGTCCAAGGCCATGTCGGTTTGACGCTGAGTGACCAACACCGAGGCTTGCAATCCCGCCAACACCTGTTGGTTGGACAAGTCGCGGCGCACCCGAGATTCCAGCATTTCAGGCGTCATGCCCTGGCTGGCCGCCAGTTGACGGTAACGTTCCATGTCGAGCTTGCCATCGGCATTGCGCAAGCCAGCAATTGAGGGGTCTTGTTGCAGGTAGCGCGCCAAACGCTGGTCGCTGGTGATCAACAGCTGTTGCTCAGAGGCCAGCGCAATCAACCGGTCATTGACCATGCGCTCAAGGGTGGCGTAGCGGGCTTCTGCTAAATCCAACAGTTTCGGATCCATGTTGGGCACCGACGCGCGAATGCGGTCAACTTCGTCTTTGTGAGCAGCATCCCATTCTGACTGGGTGATTTTTTGGCCATTGACCTTGGCCACCACGGCCCCTTTGTCCTCAAACTGGGTGTAGCCCTCAATGCCAAACAACACAAATGAAGGAATCACCAACAAAAACAACAACCCCATCAAAATTTTGGAGTGGTTGCGAATGGAATCAAACATGTCTGAAGTCTCGTGTTGTCAAGAAAAAAGGCGAACCGGGGTTCGCCTTGACTTTGTGGGGTGGTGGGCGCTGACGGTCTCGAACCGCCGACCTACTCCGTGTAAAGGAGCCGCTCTACCAACTGAGCTAAGCGCCCCACTTGTAAAGTGTGATCAGTTCAAAGCATCCTTCAGGGCTTTGCCCGGACGGAATTTTGGAACTTTGGCTGACTTGATTTTAATCGCTGCGCCGGTGCGGGGGTTACGGCCCGTGCGAGCAGCCCGTTTACCAACGGCAAATGTGCCAAAACCCACCAAGGACACTGTGCCGCCTTTTTTCAAGGTGGTACGCACGGCACCCATGGTGGCCTCCAATGCGCGGCCCGCTGCGGCTTTGGACAAATCAGCTTGTTTTGCAATGTGTTCGATCAGTTCTGTTTTATTCACAAGAAACCTCTTGAAGTAACAAACCGGAGAAACCGGCACTGGACATGAATTGGGGCACAGAGATCGGTCTGTGGGGGTTGAATTCTAGCCCCGAATTCGAAACGTGGGGGCTGTGCGTGTCAGATTTTCAGATCAAAAAATCTCAACACAAGCCGGCTCAAAGCGCTTGCGCAATGGCACGCCCCACATCGGCTGTTTTGGCGTTACCGCCCAAATCCGGGGTGCGAGGCGCATCCGCTCCCGCGGCCAACACCTTTTCAATGGCGGCCAACACGGCGTCATGCGCGGCTTTGTAGCCCAAGAATTCCAGCATCATGGCACCGCACCAAATTTGCCCAATCGGGTTGGCAATGCCTTTTCCGGCAATGTCGGGCGCAGAGCCATGCACCGGTTCAAACAGTGATGGAAATTTGCGATCGGGGTTCAAGTTGGCACTGGGGGCGATGCCGATGGTGCCGGTGCACGCAGGACCAAGATCACTCAAGATGTCGCCAAACAAGTTGCTGGCCACCACCACATCAAAAAAGTCAGGGCGTTGAACGAAATGCGCCGTCAAGATATCGATGTGGAATTTGTCCACCGAAATGCCAGGGTAGGCTTTCGCCATTTCCGCTACCCGCTCGTCCCAATAGGGCATGGTGATGGCAATGCCGTTGGACTTGGTGGCACTGGTCAAGTGCTTTTTGGGGCGGGTCTGGGCCAATTCAAAGGCAAACTTGAGCACGCGGTCCACCCCAATGCGGGTCATGATGGACTCTTGCATGACGATCTCTCGCTCGGTGCCTGGGAACATCCGACCCCCCACGCTGGAGTATTCGCCTTCGGTGTTTTCACGAACGATGTACATGTCGATTTCACCGGGCTGGCGCGGACTGCCATCGCTTCGAACCACTGGGGCAATGATGCCGGGCATCAGGCGGGCCGGCCGCAAGTTGATGTATTGGTCAAACTCGCGCCGAAACAACAGCAATGAGCCCCAGAGCGACACGTGGTCGGCAATTTTGTCGGGCCAACCCACAGCGCCAAAATAAAGCGCATCGTGTCCGCCAATCTGGTCTTTCCAGTTGTCCGGCAGCATTTGGCCATGCTTCTCAAAATAGTTCCAACTGGAAAAATCGAAATGGTCAAAGTGAAGATCGATGCCAAATTTGCGTGCCGCCGCGTCCATGACGCGCAGGCCTTCGGGCATGACTTCTTGGCCGATTCCGTCTCCTGGAATCACGGCAATGCGGTGCTGAGACATGGATTTACTTTCAACGGGAATGAAACTATGCGGGGCCAACAAGGCCTTCTTGATCGCCGAGCTTACTGAAAAAGCCCAAGCCAGGCTTTCACTTTCGTGACGGCCGAACCACCAGGCTCACGCCCAAGGCCGTCAACGCCGTCCCCGCCAAGGTGGCCGCGGTGATGGTTTCGCCAAACAGCACCCAAGCAATGATCGCGGTGGTGGGCGGCACCAGATACATCAGGCTGGTGACCGAGGCGGCCGCGCCACGCTGAATCAACATGTACAACAGCGAACTGCCCCCCAGCGTGAGCCCCAGCACCGACCAAGCCATGGCCCCAACCAATTCGTTGTTCCAATGAATCGACTCGGATTCAGCCAAAGCCAAGGGCAGCGTGACCACAAAAGCCGCCAGCAACTGCACCGTGTTGGCGGTCCGAACATCGCAAGGTTTGACGAAGCGCTTTTGGTAAAGCGTGCCAACGGTGATGCTGAACAACGCGCCCAAAGCCAACGCCATGTTGACCGGCGTCACGTGGTCCATCGGCGAGCCCAATGTCAGCTTGCGCCAGACCACCATGAGCAGGCCGGCAAATCCGAGCCACAAGCCCAGCCACTGGCGCGGAGACACACCGGGCTGCTCCGCACCGCGCAGGCTGTAAGACAGCCAAATGGCCGTCAACACCGGCTGGAAACCAACAATCAGCGATGACAAACCCGAGCCCATGCCAGCTTTAACCGCCGCCCACACGCCGCCCAAATAGCCGGCGTGCATCAAGATGCCCGTCACCGACAAATGCCACCACTGTGCGCGGTCGCGCGGCCAAGCCACGCGTGCCCAAAAAATCCACAGGCCAAAACACAGGATGGAGAGCCCGTAACGGACCATCAAAAAACCAAATGGGGGGGCATGTGGCATGCCGTATCGCGCAACGATGAAGCCCGTGCTCCAAATCAGCACAAACACCACCGGCATGGCCTTGATCCAGGCCGTCGCTTCCTCGCTGCTGCTCATTTCACCCTTGCCCGAATTTCAGGCAGGGCCTTTTGCATGTAATAAACCATGGACCAAATGGTCAATACAGCGGCAATCACGATCAAGACGACGCCCCAATCGCGTGTGTCGATGACACCGAACAACAGGCCGTCGTAAAGCAAAAAGGGAATGGCCACCATTTGAACGGTGGTTTTGAGTTTGCCCACCATGTGCACCGCCACGCTTTTGCTGGCGCCAATTTGGGCCATCCACTCACGCAAAGATGAAATAGCGATTTCACGGCCGATGATGATCAGGGCCACCAACACATGGACTCGGTCTAATTGCACCAACATTAAAAGGGCAGCGCACACCAAAAACTTGTCGGCGACGGGATCCAGAAAGGCACCAAAAGCCGAGGTCTGGTTCAGCTTGCGTGCCAAATAACCATCCAACCAATCGGTGATCGCAAACAACACAAACATGACCGTGGCGATCAGGTTTTGCGTCTCCATCGTCAAGCTCTTCAAGTAGTACACGCCAACGATCAAGGGGATCGCGACAATGCGCGTCCAAGTCATGAGGGTGGGGATCGTGAAAAACATGGTGTTGATTGTGGCATGCCCGACAAGAATTTCTGCCCTTTGTTGGCCAAGAATTCAGTGCAGGGCGTTGTAAATGCTTTCGGCCAACTCGCGTGAAATGCCCTCCACGCTCAACAAATCTTCGACGCTGGCACTTTCCACCCCCCTTACCCCGCCAAAACGCTGCAGTAATTTGGCGCGTTTTCGAGGGCCGATGCCGGGAATGTCTTCGATTTTGCTGCCCCCCATGCGCACTTTGGCCCGTTGCGCCCGCATGCCAGTGATGGCAAAACGGTGGGCTTCGTCTCGAATTTGCGCCACCAACATCAGGGCTGCGGAGTCTTTGCCTAGATAGACTTTTTCGCGGCCATCGGCAAACACCAACTCCTCCAAGCCCACCTTGCGGCCCTCGCCCTTTTCAACGCCAACGATGCGGGAGAGATCGAGCCCCAGATCGGTGAAGACCTCTTTGGCCATCGATACTTGGCCTTTGCCGCCGTCAATGAGGACCAAGTCGGGCAAGCGGGCGGTGCCCTCGGCACTGCGCAAAGCTTCAGCCAATTTGCCATATCGGCGCATCAGCACCTGACGCATGGCGGCGTAATCATCGCCAGGCGTGATGTTCTCAATGTTGTAGCGGCGGTAATCGCTGCTTTGCATTTTGTGCTGACGAAAAACCACACAAGACGCTTGGGTGTTTTCGCCCGCCGTGTGTGAAATGTCAAAGCACTCAATGTGCAGAGCGTCCAAATCGTCGGGCGCCAAATCCAGCGCATCGGCCAAGGCGCGGGTTCGGGCTTGCTGCGAGCCTTCCTCGGCGAGCAAGCGGGCCAGCTGAATTTCGGCGTTTTTCTCGCTCATCTCCAACCAAACCCGACGCTGCTCGCGGGGGTTGTGCACCGCCGCAATTTTGTACCCTGCTTGCTGCGACAGCGCTGCCACCAAGGCCTTGTCCACCGCCACACTGGTGATCAGCGCGGCAGGCACCGGAATGCCAATGTAGTGCTGGGCCAAGAAGGCTTCCAACACCTGCACCTCGACCGACACCTGGGTCTGACCCTCTTCTTCAACGGCCTCTAAGGCGTGTGCATCTTCCACATGCGCCGGGAAGTACGCGCGGTCTCCCAAATGACGTCCTCCCCGCACCATGGCCAAGTTGACACAGGCGCGACCGCCTTGCACCCGCACGGCCAAAATGTCCACATCGGTGTCGGTGCCCGTGTCCACCGACTGTTGGTGCAGCACGCGCGAAAGCGCCGTGATCTGGTTGCGCAACTCGGCGGCCAACTCAAACTCCAAGCGTTCTGCGTGGGCCATCATGCGGGCTTCAAGTTCTTGCAACAGGGCTTGGGTTTCGCCCTTCAAAAAGCGTTCGGCATGCGACACATCTTCGGCATAAGCCTCTGCGCTGATCAAGTTGACGCAAGGGCCCGAGCAGCGCTTGATTTGGTACAACAAACAAGGCCGGGTGCGGTTGGCAAACACAGTGTCTTCGCAGGTGCGCAGTCGAAAGACTTTTTGCAACAACTGGATCGACTCTTTCACCGCCCATGCGCTTGGAAACGGGCCAAAGTACCGGTGTTTCTTCTCGACGGCCCCACGGTAATAAGACACCCGAGGAAACGTCTGGGCTTCTGGCGCGCCATTTTTGGATTTCGCGATGCCAGCGCCATTGCCGGTGAGCTTCAGGTAGGGGTACGACTTGTCGTCCCTGAACAAAATATTGAAGCGTGGGCTCAGGGTCTTGATCAGGTTGTTTTCCAGCAGCAGCGCCTCGGCCTCTGAGCGCACCACCGTGGTTTCCATTCGAGCAATCTTGCTGACCATGTGGCCAATGCGTGTGCCACCGTGGTCTTTGTGAAAGTAGCTGGAGACACGTTTTTTCAGTTGCTTGGCTTTGCCCACATACAGCACTTGGCCTTGGGCATCAAAGTAGCGGTAAACCCCCGGCAAAGCCGGAAGTGCTGCCACCTGTGCCAACAAGGATTCATCGTGTTCAACCTTCATGGCGCCTATTGTCGGGGCAAATAGCGGCTCCTTGTGCCTTAACCATGCTGACCACTTCAACGCCAACGTCCATGCCCCCACCCTACACGGGCCTACCCCGGCCTACCCCGTCCTCTCTCAGGCAAGCGACAATCCAGCCCATGTCACGCAAGCAACTCTGGGACATTTTTTGTACCGTCATCGACAACCACGGCGATTTGGGCGTGTGCTGGCGTTTGTCTCGTCAATTGGTCCATGCAGGGCACTCGGTCAGGCTGTGGGTGGATGACGCTTCTGCACTCGCTTGGATGGCGCCAGAGGCCGCACGCGCCGGTGAGAGCCCGATGGCAAATGACGCATGGCCCCGCATTCGCGTGTTGCCATGGACATCCGCCAGCGACACCACCTTGCTGGCCGACTTGCCGCCCGCCGAGGTCTGGGTAGAAGCCTTCGGCTGCCCACTGCCCGAGGCATTTGTGGCCCATGCCGTTGCCACGCGCGTTCACGCTCCTGTCTGGGTCAACCTCGAGTATTTGAGCGCCGAAGATTGGGTGCCCGGCCTGCACGGTTTGCCCTCCCCTGTGATGAGCGGCCCGGCCAAAGGCTGGACCAAGCATTTCTTTTATCCCGGCTTTTCCCCCGACACGGGTGGCCTGTTGCGCGAAACCGACCTAGAGGCCAGGCAACAGCGCTTTGACCGAGCGGCTTGGCGCCAACAGCACGCCCCCAACTTGGCCCCAGATGGTCTGCTGATCAGTCTGTTTTGCTACGAACCGACTGCCCTGCCCCATTTGCTTCAACAGCTGGTGGGAACGCCCCACCACCTGCTTGTCACCCCCGGCCGGCCGTTGGCCGCGGTGCAAAAAGCCTTGAGTGGCATGCCTGTTCAGCCCAACTGGAGCGCCCTGCCCTACACCGACCAAGATGGTTTTGACGAAATGCTGTGGGCTTGTGATCTCAATTTTGTGAGGGGCGAAGACTCTTGGGTCAGGGCCATCTGGGCCGGCGAGGCCTTTGTTTGGCAGGTTTACCCGCAAGAGGACAACGCCCACCACGACAAATTGGCCGCTTTTTTGGCCACCGTGAATGCACCCACCAGTTGGAGGCACCTGCACCGCGTCTGGAACGGCATCGATGCCAGCGCGTCGCTGCCGCTCACAGCCACCACGGTTGCCGAGTGGGCTGAATGTGCCCGAGCCAGCCAAAAAGCGTTGCTGCAGCAAGACGATTTGCTAAGCCAGCTCAGCCTGTTTGTCGCCCAACGGTTACCCCACGAATAAATACATTCGTAGCCATTTTGTGGGCCCAGGTCGGACTCGTTTTGGGCGCTGTGGCTCACGGACTCGCAGCGCCGGATTGATACCCGGCCACCCAGCTTGCCCAAAAACAGCCCCTCCAGAGGTTAGAATAATGGGCTTGGCCTAGGGCCATCCCCCCTACATTCCAGATTCAAATCCTATGAAAACCGCTCAAGAAATCCGCGTCGGCAACGTCATCATGCACGGCAAAGACCCCATGGTCGTCCTTCGCACCGAATACCAACGTGGCGGTCGTGGCTCGTCCACCGTGCGCATGAAACTCAAAAGCCTGATCGCCAACTTCGGTACCGAAGTCGTGTTCCGCGCTGACGACAAAATGGACCAGGTCATTCTGGACAAAAAAGAGTGCACCTACTCTTATTTCGCCGACCCAATGTACGTCTGCATGGACACCGATTTCAACCAATACGAAGTTGAAGCCACCAACATGGGCGATGCCTTGAACTACCTCGAAGACGGCATGGAGCTGGAAGTGGTGTTCTACAACGAAAAAGCCATCTCGGTCGAATTGCCCACCAGCGTGGTGCGCGAGATTACTTGGACTGAACCTGCCGTCAAAGGCGACACTTCGGGCAAGGTGCTCAAGCCCGCCAAAATTGCCACGGGCATGGAAGTGCCAGTGCCTTTGTTTGTGAGCCAAGGCGACAAAATCGAAATCGACACCCGCACTGGCGAATACCGCAAGCGCGTCTGATCTTCCGATCGACACCAACAAGAAGCCCCGTCAGGGGCTTTTTTCATGGTTCAAAGTCAGGGCTTGAGGTCCACCTTCAGTGCGGCAAAGGCACAATGCCCGCATGACTTCCACCTCTAAGCTTCAAACCCCCTCATTGGCCCACGCTTGGGCTGAATCACACACCGAATTTCACGATGCCGGCTGGCTGGAGCCACAAGCCGGCCGGTTAGCCTTTGCCGACCCCGAGTTTTTGTTGCGCCGTGAGACGCGGGGCATTCGGTTTCAATTGGAAATGCTGAAACCCGATTTGGCCCAAACCGAAGCCGGCATCGAACACACCGTGGTGGTGTTTGGCAGCGCCCGTTTTTCAGACCTCGCTTCCGCCGAAGCGGCACTTCAGCAAGCCCTCCAAAGCGGTGACTCTGCAGCCGTGGTGCAAGCCCAGACCCGCGTTCGCAATGCGCACCATTATGAAAATGCGCGTGTCTTTGCGCACCTGGTGTCGCAGTCTTGCGCGGGTTTGCCCAAAGATGAGCGGTTGTTCATTTGCACCGGTGGGGGTCCCGGCATCATGGAAGCGGCCAACCGAGGCGCCAAAGAAGCGGGTGCGCCTTCGGTGGCCTTGAACATTGCATTGCCGCACGAACAGCACCCCAACCCATATGTCACGCCTGAGTTGAGCTTCAAGTTCCATTACTTTGCGTTGCGCAAAATGCACTTCATGATGCGGGCCAAGGCCTTGGTGGCTTTTCCTGGCGGCTTTGGCACGCTGGACGAGTTGTTTGAAGTCATGACCTTGGTGCAAACCCAAAAAGCGCGGCAAGTGCCCATCTTGTTGTTTGGCTCTGACTATTGGAAACGCCTGATCCACATGGAAGTCTTGGTAGAAGAAGGCACCATTTCTAAGGAAGATCTGAACTTGATCCACTATGTCGACACGCCGCAAGAGGCATGGCGCATCATTGGCGATTTTTATCAGCTGAACCGCTCGAAAGACTGAAGCTTCAGTCGTTATGGCTGAGCATGGCTTTTGTCGGGACGCAAACGCCATGCCGCGCGAGCGCCCCACCCCACGGCGCCACCCACCACCCAAAACACCGGCGCCACACCGGCAATGGCCCCTGCAGCACCAAAGAGGATGGGCATCAACACGCTCGAGGCATTGATGCTCATGAGCCGCAGGCCCAGCGCCTCTCCCTGCCGGTGTTGCGGCGTGATCTGGTGCAAGGTGCTCATGATCATGGGCTGCACCATGCCAAGCACCATGCCCAACAGCACCGAGCAAAACCCCATGCTCCACGCCGTGGGCATGAAGGGGTAAAGCCCAAACAACAAGGCCGTGCTCACCATCGCCCCGGTGATGATTTGGTGCTCATGCACATGGCGTGAAATCCAGGGCAAACAGACCCGAATAAATGCCGCCGAGATGGCAAACGCGCCCAAGATGGTGCCCACCACCGATGCACTAAAACCACGTTCGTGCCCCAACACCGGCACCACAAAGGTGTGCACATCCCAGCACGACGACAGCAGCCAATTCACCCCCAGCAAGCGGCGCATCATCGGATCGGCCAACAAGTCCAAAGTGCGGCGCTCGGCCGTGGGATCGGGTGCAGCTGGGATGGGTAATTCGGGCACCTTACTCACCCAAAACCATGTGCCCAAAGGCAGCACGGCCAAACAGAAAAATGCCCAGCGAAAGCCCGAAAGATGGGCCGGCTCTGGGCCGGCAAAGTCGATCAGCAAGCCGGCCAACACCGGCCCTAAAAAGTTAGAAATGGCCGGCCCAATGGACAACCAACTGAATGCCTCTTTGAGTTGCGTCGCATCGCTGGCCAGGCGCCCCACATGGCGCTGCAAAGAAATAACGGCCATGCCTGTCGCCCCGCCCGTGGCCAAGGCACTCAGGCACAACACCGGAAAAATGGGCCACAGCACCGACAAGCCGGCGCCAACAGAGGCCATGACGACGCTGATCAGAACGGGTTTTTTCAGGCCCTTGCGGTCGGCATAGCGGCCTGCGGGCAAGGCCAAAAACACTTGCGTCAGGGCAAACATGGCCAGCAGTGCACCCACTGCCATGGCGCTGAAGCCCTGTTTCAGGGCCAACAAGGGAATGGCCATGCGCATGCCCGCCATGCACGCGTGCAAAAAGATTTGTCCCGCAATCAGCCGAGGCAGTGACGATTTCATGCGGGGTCACTCGGCCCCACAGGGCCACTCACACCTCACCACCGGGCAACAGGGCTTGGGCCTCAGGTTCGGGTAAAGCGTCAACTTGTCGCAATGCGCGGTGCATGACATTGCTGCGGGTTTGGGCTTTGTCCAAGGTGTTCAGCACCGTCTGCGTTTGTTCTTTGACCTTGGCCAGAACCTCACCAAACTTGCCAAACTCGGTCTTGACGGCGCCCAGCACTTGCCACACTTCACTGGAGCGTTTTTCGAGCGCCAGGGTCCTGAAGCCCATTTGCAGCGCATTCAGCATGGCCATCAAGTTGGTCGGACCCGCCAGAGTCACCCGGTGATCACGCTGCAGCGTTTCCATCAAACCGGGACGCCGCAAGACCTCGGCATAGAGCCCCTCGGTGGGCAAAAACAAGATGGCGAAATCGGTGGTGTGCGGCGGCTCGAGGTATTTTTCAGAAATGGACTTGGCCTCCAGCTTGATGCGGTTTTCCAGGGCCTTGGCGCACAACTCGGCTTGCATGGGGTCGGCGCGGCCTTGTGCCTCGAGCAAGCGCTCATAGTCTTCGTTGGGAAATTTGGCATCAATCGGCAGCCAGACCGGTTCGCCGTTTTCTGAGCGGCCCGGCAAGCGAATGGCAAAGTCCACGCGGTTTTTGTCGCCGGGGCGCACGGCCACTTGGGCGCCATATTGCTCCGGCGTCAGCACCTGCTCGAGCAAGGAGGCAAGTTGCGCCTCGCCAAACATGCCCCGGGTTTTCACATTGGTCAGCAAGTGTTTGAGGTCGCCCACGCCTTGGGCCAAGTGGTGCATTTCGCCGAGCCCTTTGTGTACCTGCTCCAAACGCTCAGCCACTTGTTTGAAGCTCTCGCCCAAACGGGCCTGCAGTGTGGCTTGCAATTTTTCGTCGACGGTCTGGCGCATTTCGTCCAGCTTCGCGGCATTGCTTTGTTGCAACTGTGCCAATTGGGTTTCCATGGTGCCGCGCATCTCCGTCAAGCGACGGGCATTCGACTCCGATAACGCATTGACCTGTTGCGCCAAGCTGTCGGTCAAGTTCTTTTGCAGCAAGGCCAATTGCTGGGCCAATGCGTCAATTTGCTGGTTTTGGGTGCGCGTGGCTTCTGCGCTTTGTTGCAGCAGGGTTTGCTGAAACAGCGTCAGGGTTTGCATCGACTCTTGTCGTCCTTGCACGCCCGATTGCGCGATGTCGTTGCGCAGTTCGCGCTCGAGTCGCTCGGTCTGCGCCTGCGCCGCCGCAAACTGCTGTTGTTGCCAAGCCAGATGCTCAGCCGTGGGCTCAGTTTGTGCAGAAGCCGGTTTGCGGGTGCGCACCAGCAACAGCACAACCAACAACAGGTTCAGTGCGCCCAGCGCAAGACCCAGCCATTCGTTCATGCGGTTTTTCCGGTCACGTTGTTGAGCGGGGTCAGCGCTTGACCCCGGGTCAAGTAGGCCACCAAATTGTCGGCGGCCAACTGGGCCATGGCCTTGCGGGTCTTCACAGTGGCGCTGGCAATGTGGGGCGTCAACACCACGTTGGGCACCTTCAACAAATCGGGGTGCACCGAGGGCTCGCCTTCAAACACATCCAAACCCGCCGCAGCAATTTGGCGTGCGGCCAAGGCCTTGGCCAAGGCCGCATCGTCCACGATGCCCCCGCGCGCAATGTTGATCAGGGTCGCGGTGGGCTTCATTTGCGCCAACTCTGCAGCCCCAATCGTGTGGTGCGATTCAGCGCTGTAAGGCACCACCAACATCACGTGGTCGGCGCTTTGCAAGAGTTCTTGCTTGGAGACATAACGGGCTTGGCATTCGGCCTCAAGCTCGGCGCTCAGTTGGCTGCGGTTGTGATAGATGACCTGCATGCCAAAGCCATGCGCGGCGCGGCGGGCAATGCCTTGGCCAATGCGACCCATGCCCAAAATGCCCAAGGTGGAGCCATGCACCTCGGCCCCTGCAAACATGTCGTAGCTCCATTTGGTCCACTGGCCTGCGCGCAAAAAATGTTCGCTTTCGCTGACGCGTCGGGCGGTGGCCATAAGCAAGGCAAAGCCAAAGTCGGCGGTGGTTTCGGTCAGCACATCAGGCGTGTTGCTCGCCTGAACGCCCGCAGCGGTCATGGCGGGCACATCAAAGTTGTTAAAGCCCACCGCCATGTTGGCCACGATTTTGAGTTGGGGGTTGGCTTGCAACAAAGCGGCATCAATGCGCTCGCTGCCAGTGGTCAAGGCCCCGACTTTGCCCTGCATGCGGCGCGTCAATTCGGCCGCAGACCAGACCTCGTCGGCTTGGTTGCTCTCGACCTCGAACACCCGAGAGAGTGATTCAAGAACTTCAGGAAATATGGCACGCGCCACCAAGATGGAAGGTTTGGACATTATCGGAACCAGATGTAAGACATGACAATAAACAACGGGATCAGCACACTGCAAGACCACGCCATGTAGCCAAAGAAGCTGGGCATTTTGATGCCGCGGTCTTCAGCAATGGCCTTGACCATCAGGTTAGGCGCATTGCCAATGTAGCTGTTGGCCCCCATGAACACCGCACCCGCAGAAATGGCGGCCAAGGTGGGCGCCAAGGTGGTCATCAAGACCTGCGCATCGCCGCCCGCGGTGTTGAAGAACACCAAATAAGTGGGCGCATTGTCCAAGAACGAGCTGAGCAGACCCGTGATCCAAAAGTACATCATCACGTTGGGGCTGCCATCGGGGTTGGTCACCGCCGAGACCACGCCACCAAAGGGGCCGTTAACCCCGGCCCTGAGCATGGCAATGACGGGGATGATGGTCAAGAAAATGCCCGCAAACAATTTGGCCACCTCAACCATTGGGCCCCAAGAAAATTGGTTGTCTTGGTGCACCGCGGCTGGGGTCAGCTTGAGCGACAGGAGGGTGATCAAGACCAAGCCCACATCACGCACCACGCCGGGCAAGCCCACTTCGGTGCCTGCGATGTTGAAAGACACGGGTGATTTCCAGATACCACTCATCAGCACCAAAGCCACCACACCGCCCAGCAGGACAAAGTTGACACGGCCATCAAAGCCAATTTGCCGGGAGTCGGGCGTGGGATCGGCAGGCAACATCTCTTCACGGCGGTGGTAAAACCAAGAGTCCAAGGCGTAAAAAATGATCAGCAAAGAGCCGATCAGGAAGAGGCTTTCAGGAAAGATGTGCTTCACGGTCCAAAAGAAATCCACGCCTTTCAAGAAGCCCAAAAACAGCGGGGGGTCACCCAAAGGGGTCAGCGAGCCGCCGGCGTTGGAGACAATGAAGATGAAGAAGACGACCACATGCGCCACATGTTTGCGGTTGTCGTTGGCTCGAATCAAGGGGCGAATCAACAACATCGACGCCCCGGTGGTGCCCATGAAGCTGGCCAAAAAGGCCCCGATGGCCAAGATGGCGGTGTTCAAGCCGGGGCTGCCATGCAAGTTGCCCCGAATGTAAATGCCCCCCGACACCGTGAACAGTGCGGTCAACAAAATGATGAAAGGGATGTATTCGGCAAACAGCGCGTGCACCAAGTTGACGCCTGCCGTACTGATGCCAAAAACGGCGGCAAAGGGCAGCAAAAAGGCCAAGGCCCAGCCCGCGGCGACTTTGCCGTAATGGTGATGCCAAAAGTGGGGCAACAACAGCGGCGCAAGAGCGATGGACAACAAAATACCGGCAAACGGAATGCCCCACACCGCCGTCAGTTGGGCCCCGTCAAACTCAGCCGCAGAGGCCAAAGTTGGCAGCGTCAAAAAGAGTGGGAGGGCCAATTGACCGGCCTTGCGCCACAAAGTGGTTTTCATTGTTTTTCCCTCGTGAATGTCGAATGGTTGGGCATGTTACCGGGCCATGCAAAGCCATTAAGCCGATGTGGCAATCTCAAAAACTTGGCGCAAATAGGCCAAGTATTTTTCGTCATCGCACATGCCTTTGCCGGGCGAATCTGACAATTTGGCCACAGGCTGACCGTTGCAACGGGTCATCTTGATGACAATCTGCAGCGGCTCATAACCCAGGTCGTTGGTCAGGTTGGTGCCCACCCCAAAGGCCA
>JACCDN010969045.1_pt1 | contig 17265 bp, 16 predicted proteins | sample 7441691 | NCBI WGS metagenome assembly JACCDN01 (sample SAMN15323439, study PRJNA562643) | freshwater metagenome | isolation source: river surface water | place: USA:Blue River Watershed | collected 2017-08-16
GCGAGTTGGTGGTCGTGGGATTGCAGCCCCTAGTGCAAATCGTTTTGGTCATGTTTCACCAACAACAGCACAAGCTGTCAGTGATGAATGGATCGATTTTCTGGCCGACGCCGATCAGATTCTTGACGGAGGGTCATGTCAGGTGGGAGTCGAATCAACGATTATTGATTGCACTGGTTCTGTGCCGAGGATCTTACGTCCGGGTGCTGTGACATCTGTAATGATTGAAGAGTCAACAGGATTAAGCATTCGTAACTTTGGATCAGTGAATGGCCAAGATATTCGTGTTAGTGGTTCCTTAGATAGTCATTATGCACCTCTAGCTAGGGTGTATCTAAATGAAACACCTAAAGTTGGGCAGGGATTCATCGCCCTTCATCGTTTTTCAACACCAGCCGGTGTAATTAGGCTTAGCAGTCCAGTAACAATCGAAGAATTCGCAACCACTCTATATGAGTCACTTAGACTTGCTGATAAATTGCTCCTGAGCGAAGTCGTTGTATGGAGCCCTCCAGAAGAGGGAATTGGGAACGCGATTATCGACCGTCTTGAAAAAGCTTCCTTTAAGGAAAGTGTCAATTTTTCTGATAATGAAAAGAGATAGTGTGGATACAAACTTGGTTGTACTGATGTCTGGCAGAGGAAGTCGATTTACAAATAATGGTTACAAGACACCAAAACCTTTGCTGGAGATTGATGGAGCACCAATGTTTGTATCGGCTACCAACTCAATATTGAATGAACATACCCCGAGGAAACTTATTTTTACAGTCTTAACGGAGCACATTGTAAATTTTCATATTGATCGTGTGATTGGAGAGTATTTTCCAGAAGCAAGTATTGTCGAGTTCAATGAGGTAACTAGAGGCCCACTGGAATCCTTAGTAGCCTCATCTCACAATTTTATTGAGAACATCCCGGTAATCTCAACAGACTGTGATCATGCTTTTAAGAACAAAGCATTCATGCAATTCCTAAATTCGGAATCAAACAATGAAACAGAGTTAGCATTTCCATTGTTTAGTTCAGAAAATCCAAGTTTCTCTTATGCGGTCACAGATGAGACGAAGGTCATTGAAATCGCTGAAAAACAAAGAATCTCGAATAATGCTATTTGTTCAGTCTATTTTATTCGAAGCCAAGAAATTTTGAAGGATGCCTTTAATCAGGAACTCAAAGAAATTGAGGGGGAAATGTATTTGAGTAGTTTAGCTAGAAACTATCTCAAAAATAACCGTAGAGTTTCTGCATTCCCTAGTGAAGAAGTAAAAATTTATGGCACCCCAGACTCTTTTGAGCACGGTGAGGTATACCTAAAGGATAGTTTCTAAATGCTGATTACTGGAGTTTTGCTGATTGTCTTGGGCCACTTTTTTCGTGCTTTACGTTGGAAGTATTTAATTGAAACCAAAAACAAAATTGAAACAGGTACTTTGGTCCGCGCCTTAAGTATTGGTTATTCACTCAGCGTTTTAGTTCCTTACAAACTTGGAGAAATTGCAAGGGGCTTTTTGGCTGGGCGTGGTCGAGATAAGAATACAAGAGCCAGAATTTGGGCATCAATTGTGTTTGAGAGATTCTGCGATCTAGTGGCAATTTTTGTGATTGGCTTGCTGATGTACATTCTGTCGGTTGTTGCTTCGACTGATTTTGATCTGATAATTCAAGAGATCGTCATTCCTTACGGAACTCTAACTTTGATTTCTGGGTTGATTTTTTTCCTTTCCACTCGGAGTAATAACCCACTAAAGAGATTGATACGAAAATTTGGTGGTTATTTTGAATCAAATATCTCAAATCAAATACTACTAACCTTCTATTACTTATTGGAGCTTCTTAGAAATTTTTGGAGCATTATAAAATCTCCAAGGTTCTTTCTGCCAAGTCTTGTAATGTGGACTTTTTATTTCATGGGTTACGTTGTTCTTAGCTACGGCACGTTGGCAGGAAACAGGCTAGGAATAGAATTAACTTTTGTTGAGATATTCTCTTTAGATGATCAGTTATTGTGGAGGGATTCAATAAGTGAAGGATTGATTAGACCAGAATCAATCATTCTGTACCTGTTGCCAACTCTATTAATTCTTCTTATTAGCCAAAAAACCTGGATTAAACTGTCTTCTAGATTTTCCTTAAGTTATAAACCGAGCGCAATTTCTCTGCAATTTGCCAACTATAAAGAGGAACTTCGATTCCTTACTTTATATTTCGATGGCAAGCACCCTGGCTTCTGCGATGAATTCAAGGAATTAAATCAAGACCTAGAAATTTTGAAGGACCACTCAGGCCAATCGGGCGCTGTAACTATTCTTGTGGCTGATGCAAACCATAAATTCTTTCGAAAGTATGAGTTTAACTTTCCACAAACAGAAAAAATTAAGGCTCAAATTGCATGGATTAAGAGTACGGAATCCGAGATCGTTCCTCAGATTCTAGAAGAGTCATATAGGGAATCAATTGTTTCATATGATATGTCAAAGTATGAGGACTCCCATGAGTACTTTGATTATTTGCATTCAATCCCAGAAGAAGAAGCGCGACTCTCACTAAATCAAATGTTAATTACAATTGGCGAAATTGTACATACTAATTCCTATTTTCCAAATAACTCTAATCCAAGTGTAATCAAAAATTACATCAGCGAGAAAATTTTTGATAACATAAATCAGATTTCGAGAATCCTGGAAAAAAATAATATCAATATGGATGAAGTGATTAAGGTCAATGGATTCAAACTGGGAACAGGGAGAGAGATGATAAGTCAGATTGAATCATTTGCATGGGATTCACACTTAAGTCTTGGAGATTGGGGGCGCGTGCATGGCGACCTGACAATTGAAAACGTTATTTTTTGTGAATCGCGAAAGTATCATTTTTACTTGATTGACCCTAACCCACTCGAATACAGCTTTCCATTGCTTTCGGACTTTGGAAAGTTGAAGCAATCAGTCAAATCAGGTTACGAATTTCGCAACTCTATGGGATTGACTATAATTGGGCCGAATGAGTTCCGGTTAACTATGACTCAAAGTAACGTCTATCGGATTCTTGACCGTGAATTAGATAGCTTCCTAGAGAAATTAGGTGGTCAAGCATTCAAAATTGCCGCTCAAGCTCATCTAGTTGTACATTTATTGCGTCTTCTTAAGTACTCAGACGAAAATGAATTGCTCATGCTATTGATAATGCTTACAGAGTTTAAAACTCTTATTGAGTCAAGCTGAATCCATCGACAATCTGTCTTATATCTATGGGGATAACTCCAAAATTTTTGCAATTCAACAGATTTTCTTGCATATCGTCTATCAAGAAAACCTGTCCTCTCGGAATTTTTTTAAGGACGAATTCGAAACTCTCGTGACTAGGCTTTGAGATAAGAAAGTCTTCAATAGTATGGATTGAATCAAATAAACTGGATACCCCAAATTTGTTAAAAAGAAGATCAACCGTCTCTCTCTGTGCATTTGTAAAAAGCGCGATGTGATCTTGACCTTTTACCCCAAGAAGTAACTCATGTAGATCTACATGGATATCAACTTTGGAAAGATGACTTGGGAAATATGCTCGCTTTCTTGAAATTATCTCATTACACGCTTCGGCATCAAATCCAAGGCCACCGAGAAAAGCAAGAGACGAATGCCCAAAGCACTCTTGCTTAAAGAATTCTTTGGGCAGAAAAAATCCATAGTCTGCCAAAACATCTTTGTATGAAAAGTAGTGAGCATCAAATGTATCGAACAGGGTTCCATCAAGATCAACAAGAATTGGCATTTAGTTCAATCTCTGAAATTCCAGAACCTTTCGCAGTCCTGACTGTATATCCGTGAGTTTGCTTAAGTCAAAGTATTTACCAATTTTAGTGTTGGAGCCACTTGATGCCTTAAAGACCTCTTTTTCAATACGCGCTAAGGAAAGGTAGAAATTTCCTTCGGCCAATCTTTTTTCCTTAGTCCAAAAACTACGAGCATCGCCATCATTGTAGGAAATGTCTTTGCCTAGAATTCTAGATAAGCAATCCAGAATTTCTAAAGGTGTGTAGGCCATGTTAGATGTTAAATTGAAGATCTCGCCATCGATGTTATTCGGAGCTTGCATCAATGCAGCTAGCATTCCAATTAAGTCATCAACATAGATGTAATCACGTCTAACTTTGGAAGAATTATAAATTGTAGGTGCTCGATCTGCATTCAGTTCTCGAACTAAGTAACTCGTAAAAGGTGGAAATTCTCTTTTGAAATCTTGATTAGGCCCATACACGTTGAAGAAACGGCAGATAACTACTGGCATACCGTAATTTTCGAAGTAGGAACGGCAAATGTCCTCTGCAGATTTCTTTGATAGTGGATAGATCAAGTCTGGTTCAACGGAATCCGTCTCTAAGTTTGCCCCCATGCTGTTCTCGTAGACAGCCGACGTTGAGGCAAGAAAAATTCTCTTTATTGAAGAGTGGCGTGAGGCATCGAGAATCTTTGCAACCAAGGATGTGTTGACGTCGAAAGCTTCATACGGATTAGCTTCGCATTCTGGTAACGAAGAAATTCCAGCAAAGTGAAACACCATTTCTTGGTCCCGCAGAATCGCTCGCAAATCAAGATTTCGTAAATCTTGAAATATTTTTGTTGATGATTCGAGTTCCGGAAAGTCCAAGTTTTCGGCATACCCATACTTCAGGCTATCGATAAAAGTAATATTATGACCATCTCTGGCCAAAATGCGTCCCAAATTGGATCCGATAAAACCTGCTCCACCAGTGATTAAAATCTTCATGAATTCGCCTTCGTAGAAAAAATCAGCTTGGTCCGATTAAAGTAAGATCTGTTTTCATCCTTTGTGGCGTGGAATGATGCCCGATTTTTTGACAATATTCGAAGAATCGCAAGACTCTGCCTAGCAATTCTTGCGTTACTTATCTGGTCTTTTTCCGACCAAGAAATTGGGAAGAAAGCAATCTTATACTTCATCAAGAGTGACCACATCAATAATGAGTTATTAAACGTTAAGTCATCTGGATGGTTTTCATTTCGAATATTTCTCAAAAAACTCGTATTGTATACATTCAGCCCGGAACCCATATCTGAGACTAGGACGAAAAATCGAATTGTGAAAAGTAAATTAAAAACTTTATTTCCGAGAACTCTAGTTTTTGAGTAACCCTCAAGATGTGATCCCTTCATAAATCGTGCCCCCAACGCACAGTCCAGGGTGTTGTGCTTGATCAGAGTCATTCCCATTTCAATATCTTTGGGATTAGCCTGGTCATCGCCATGCAAGACCACTAAGTATTCGTAACCTTCTAAGATTGATAATTCAATTGCTACTTTATGCGATCCTCCAAGGCCAAGATTGTGTTCATTCTGATAAAGCCTTGCGTATCCCAGCTTAGAGCTTTTCTCAAGCAATTCGCATATTACTTTAACTGAAGAATCCAAACTTTGATTATCAATAAAAACAAGATCAAATTTTTCACCTACCTGTACAGATTCTAATGAGTGAATTAAGCGACTAATCTGTTTCTCGCAGTTGAAGACTGGGACGAAGAGTAACGTGTTCATTTGGACTCAATTGGAATGAATGAAGGAGCCGAAATAATCTGATCCTTTGTTATTGGTCCCTTTATTTTGACATTTATTTTAATGTGACCAAGTAGTTTCAATGGAACCTCTCTATCCGCATTTAAGTACTCATAAACTTTGAAAGTGTCCCCTTCGAAGAATGCAGGATCAAATTCAGGTTGCCAATTATCTGTTAAATAGTTCACCTTAGAGACCAATGTAATACCGAAGGGTCCATTTTCTGGGTAAGCAGATACAACTATTGAATTTCCTAAATCAAATTCATTCAGATTGCTTGTGAAATTCAGAAGTGGAGTTGAGTTAGCTTTCCAACCTTTAGCAAATTCTGCACTACTAAAAACTCCAATTGCAAGAAACACGAAAAAACATGATTGCAGGATCGCTTTATGTTTATTTACTATGACGTTCCTCTTCTTCAGAGCGACAGCAACCGCAATTCCAACAACAATAGGAATTCCGATTATAAGTAAATTTGTTAAGTTACGAAGGTAGATGTAGGGAAAGTAATTATCCTTACCAGGAATCACAGTACTTAGCGATTGCAGCCCCAAAGCCATAGGGACTAAAAGCAAATATCTGGCAAGTTGATTCTTTCTTAAATACAAGAATAAAATCACAATGACTAGGACAACAAATGCAATTTGTATTAATGCGAGAAAAACATCTTGATTGAGGGGCCCAAAACCCTGACTTGTTGCTGATGTCTTTTCTATTCGTATTTGATTAAGTGGATGCGCGAATAAGTTTGTGATCTGAATAAATCCAAGAGAATATGGTTGATTTCCAGCGCCTGAGAGGAAATTCCCTGTAATAGCTGAAAAAGAATCTCTGATCAAGTACCAAGCAATAGGCAAACTAATAAAAATTCCGAAGATTGACCAAATTACATTCATGGGCATCGAGCTACTTTTGTAAAGAAACTTACTATGTGTGTAGATAGCTAGAAATATTGGGATAATAAGTATGACAAACAATGGAATTGCATTTGGATAACTAACTGCTAGAAATATTGGAGAAATCAAGTAAACAATATAATTCCTCTTTAAAAGCACCTCGTTGTGGTTTTTGAAATCCAAAAGAAGTGAAATTTGAAACAGAATCGCAACAAGCGACCAGATTTGTGTGAGAGCTCCTTCTAAAACAAGTGTTGCACTCCAAGTGGTAAATCCTAGGATGAATGTCGATCCCAAAACAAAAAACAAAGCGAGTAAACTCTTGCTGTTCGATGAGATTCTTGAATTCAGTAGGTTCTCATTTTCGATCTCAGTTATTCGCTTTTTATTTCTGGTAACTTCTTTCGAGTGAATCAAATAGAAAGTTTGCAAGCAAATTTTTACCATTAATGATGCGATAGCCCAGATCCCAATTGCACTAAACAAGAGTAAGAGCCAAGGAAAGATTGCTGGTAAATTCCCAGGTAAATTTCCTAGAACTGAAAATAACGAAGGCCAACCAATTCTTCCAACTTGAAAAACCATGTCAGCAGCAAATCGAAGTTGAGAGTCTGGAATGTGCCAAACAGATTCCAGATTTGGACTTGCTTGTCCAATGAAAACTGCTTTATCTAAACCAGTTGCAGTCAGATATTCGTCCTTTAGGTGCGATAAGGAAAAGTTCTCAGTGAAGTAACCAGTGGTTGCTGCGAAACCATAAGAATCTGGAGATGAGTGATATCGAATTCCAGAGGGGCTTATCAAAGCGTAAGTTAACAGTATCAAAAGTAAACTAATCATCTGGGAAACCGTCAAGAGACTAGGCAGGGAAAAATTTCTAAGGCCTAAGAAACCGAGAGAAGTTCCAATGAGAAACAACACCCAAACCAGAATAACTAACCAATTTTGAGATTGTTTTGGCGCAAGAATTAGGACAAAACTAGAAATAATCACGGCCGTGAAAGCGCCAAGTACTATTCGGGACACAAAATCTAGGCCCCGGGTCAACCAAGAGAAGATTCCGCCGATGAGCGGTAATGCAATCAAGGAAATCAAGATGACCAGCACGATAATTTTTCTCCTTAAATCGACTTCCCTCCGATAGAATAACTCAACATCATTGATTGGAGCCTCAGGTCTTGAAAACCATTCTATTAGCGGGCGGACTTGGCACTCGACTTCGTGAAGAAACAGAGTTTCGACCCAAACCAATGGTTCCTGTCGGGGGTAAGCCTATTTTGTGGCACATCATGAAAACTTTTGCTTTTCATGGCCATCAGGATTTTATTGTGTGTACTGGATACCGCGGCGACTACATTCGGCAGTATTTTCATGAGTTTGAAGCAATGAATTCGGATTTCACCGTGAAGATCGGGTCCAAAGAACGAATTAATACGCATGGATCCCTAGAAGAATCAGGTTGGGAAGTGACAGTAGCTGACACTGGAGCCGAAACAATGACTGGTGGAAGAGTTTTTCGGGTACGTGACTATGTCGGAAAAGAAACTTTTATGTGCACATACGGTGATGGCCTGGCAGATGTAAATATTCAGGAATTATTGAAGTTCCATAAGTCACATAGAAAGTTGGCAACGGTCACAGCAGTCCGTCCTGTCTCTCGTTTCGGAGTTCTCGAAATGGATGAGAAGGGAAATGTTGAAAGTTTTCAAGAGAAACCTCAGTCAGCAGGCTGGATCAACGCAGGATATTTTGTTTTTGAACCAAAGATTTTTGAATATCTTGACAGTAATTCGATTCTAGAGCGTGAACCGATGGCTAATTTAGCTAACGATGGACAATTAGTAGCGTTCAAGCATGGTGGATTCTTTCAACCAATGGATACATACCGAGAGATGTCCTTATTGAATGAATTATGGGATAAGGGTCAAGCACCTTGGAAGGTTTGGAAATGAATTTTTGGAACAATAAAAGCGTTTTAGTAACTGGTGCAACTGGCTTAGTAGGTTCCTGGCTTGTTAGGGACTTACTAGAAAAGGGTGCAAGAGTCACAGCACTTGTTTTGGATAATGATCCTAGTTCGCAGCTGATTCGGAGCGGTGATTACAATCTGATTTCAATCGTAAATGGCGATTTGCGGTATTACAAAGATGTTTCACGTGCAATTTTCAACAACGAATGCACAGATATTTTTCACTTAGGTGCACAGACAATTGTAGGTACCGCATTACAAGATCCAATTTCAACTTTTGAATCTAATGTTCAAGGAACTTGGAATGTTTTAGAAGCGGCACGCCAATCAAATGGTGCTGTTAAATCTGTGGTCGTTGCTTCAAGTGACAAAGCGTATGGCTCATCTGAAGAGCTTCCGTATTTAGAGAGCTTTCCTCTCCATGGCGATGGACCTTACGATGTATCAAAATCTTGCACAGACCTTATAGCTCAGTCCTATGGCTCAACTTATGGGATACCAGCAACAATTGCCCGCTGTGGAAATATTTATGGCGGCGGTGATTTGAATTGGAGCCGAATAGTTCCAGGGACTATTCGTGATTTACTCAACAACAAGCGACCAATGCTTAGAAGTGACGGAACTTTTGTGAGGGATTACGTTCATGTTGATGATGTGGTTTCTGCATATTTGAAGTTAGCTGAAGTTAGCCAATCGAAGAGTATTAATGGTGAAGCATTTAATTTTTCTAGGGATGAGCCTTTGTCCGTACTTGACCTCTATCGTGAAATTTCAATAACTGTAGCTGGCAAATATATTGAACCCGAGATTAAAAATACAGCTAAATCAGAAATTAAAGATCAGCACTTAAATAGCTCTAAAGCACATTCTATTTTAGGCTGGAAATCTTCTGTCGATTTACAGAATGGTTTAGAAAAAACATTTAATTGGTACAAATCTTATTTAGTAGGGAAATAAAGTGGGAAAGAAGTTAATTAGTTTAATCATACCCGCTTACAACGAGGAAGATTGTGTTGATGAATTAGCAAAGAGATTGTCGCAGGTGTTTGACTCCGAAACCCAATATGATTTTGAAGCAATAATCATCGAAAACGGTTCCATTGATTCCACATGGGAAAAACTTCAGGCGATATCTAAAGCTGATAAGAGGTTCAAAATCCTGAAGCTATCAAGAAACTTCAGAATGGATGGTGGCCTGACTGCGGGCCTCGACTATGTAAGTGGCGATGCATGCATCCTGATGACCGCTGATCTTCAAGACCCTCCAGAGTTAATTCCTTCATTCTTGCGAAAGTGGGAAGAGGGATTCGAAAATGTTTATGGAATAGTGACCAAGCGCCAGGGAACAGGTCCAATTCGCACCATGAACTCCAAAATGTTCTATTGGCTTGCTGGGAAACTGACTGATGGTCGAATTCCAAGAAATGCGTCTGATTTTCGGCTTGTGGACCGCAAAGTGTATGCTGCTGTTCGAGGCATGACTGAAAGAAATAGATTCGTCAGAGGTTTGTTTGCGTGGGCAGGATTTAACTCGATTGGTATTCCAATGGAGCGCCCTCCGAGATTTGGAGGTGTTTCCAATGCACACACATTCAAAGTTCTTGATTTAGCCTTCAAGGGCATCTTTGCGCATTCATATAAGCCTCTTCGATTGATTACTGTTTTTGGATTTTTAGTCTCAGCGATTTCGTTTGTGTCGATAGTTCCTCTTTTCTTTTTATGGGTTTTTGTCGGTGTGCCCTTTGCTGGATTTGGAACTTTGGTGGGTTTATTTCTTCTTGTCTTTGGAATAGTTTCTCTAATGCTTGGAATTCTCAGCGAATATGTCGGTTTAATTTATGAGGAAGTTAAGGCAAGACCAAATTATTTAGTTTCCGAATATTTGGAGTAGCCCATGAAAATTTTAGTATTTGGCGCTTCAGGAACACTAGGTGCATCAATCAAAACGGAACTAGAGAGCAAAGGGCACCACGTAACTTCTGCTTCGAACAGCTCCTCAAGTTCAGACATTCAAACAGCGAATGGATTCGAAGGAATTGCAGCATTAGGAATAAAATTTGATGGCTGTGTTTGGGCACAAGGGGTTAACGCAAACGACACACTTCTTACATCAGAGAAGTTCGATGATACTCTCGAAGCTAATCTTCTCTTTGTCGTAAAGTCAATGAGATATTTATTAAGTTCTAATTTACTAAATCCAACTTCAAGTTTGGTGTTGGTCAGTAGTGTTTGGCAAAATTTAAGTCGAAAAAATAAGTTTTCTTATACTGTGTCAAAAGCCTCTATTGAAGGTTTAGTAAATTCAGTTCTAGCTGATTTCTCCGAAAATGGGCTTAGAATCAATGCGGTTCTTCCTGGTGTAATTGATTCACCCATGACGCGCGCAAACCTAAGCGATCGGCAAATTGAAACAATTGAGAATCAAACACCATCAGGGAAACTTGTTTCTGCAAATCAATTAGCAAGAGTCATAGCTTGGTTATTGTCTGACGATTCACGCGGGATTAATGGCCAATTCATAGGCGTTGATAATGGCTGGTCAAATGTACGATCAATCTAAACTAGAGATTTCTAGCTCACAATTCACTTACACAATTACGAATGTTCTAAGCGATATTCAATTTGATTCTAGGCGGTATGTACTTATCGTTGATGAGAATGTATTGCCCGCAACTAAGGAACTATTCTTGTCACCTCACCTTTCCATCTATGTAGAGATAAGTGAAGAGGCAAAAACATTAAATACAGTTCAAAGCATTTTGGAGCATCTAGCTGATGCCAAAATCACTAAGAGTGACTTGATTGTTGCTGTTGGAGGTGGCGCGTTACAGGATCTAGTGACCCTAGTCGCCTCGCTGTACATGCGTGGTATTGACTGGATCTATGTTCCAACAACTTTAATGTCGATGTTAGATTCTTGCATCGGAGGCAAGAGCTCGATCAACATAGGCACCCATAAGAATGTTGTAGGAAATTTTTTTCCGCCACGTCAAGTTTATATTGAACCGAGTTATCTCAAAACTCTTGATCTCGTGGACATCGCCGCAGGTATATCTGAAGGTGTGAAAATCTGTTTTGCCTCTGGAAAGGAGACTGCTCAGCATTTCCAAGAGCTAGTGATTGCTTGGCAAAATAGCAATGATGAACAAACAATTTTGCAAGCAATTTTTCTATCATTGAGAACCAAAAAATGGTTTGTTGAAATTGATGAATTTGATAAGAAGGAGCGGAAGCTACTTAATTTTGGGCACTCATTTGGTCATGCCCTGGAATCTGGAACAAATTTTGCTATTCCCCACGGTATTGCTGTTTTTGTGGGAATGGAAGCAGCTATTCACCATTCAGGGAGCGCATTAGCATGTAGTGAACTTAGAGAATTCATAGTTAATCAAGTGCATCCCGTATCACGGGATTTTCCAAAATTTGATTTTGATTCAACTCAATTCTTGAAGGCAATCAAAAGCGACAAGAAGAATACTAATTCTCACCAAATTTTGATTTTGCCTGATTCGAAAGGGGCTTTAAGCGAAGCAAAGATTGAGATCCACGAAGACAACTTCAGTAAGTGCTTGTCTTCAACAATTCAAGCATTAGATAAGTTAGGCTTTAAGTATGAAGTACTCTGATTATTTTATTGATTCACTAGTAGAGCAAGGCTACACGCATTGTTTTTTTGTGGGTGGCGGAAATGTAATGCACTTACTTGAGTCCGCACGAACACGTTTGGAATGTATTGCGGTAGTTCATGAAGTAAGTGCGGGTATAGCTGCTGAGTATTTTAATGTTGCAAACCGCGAATCAAATCAAAGAGCTTTTGCGATGGTAACCGCAGGTCCTGGTATAACAAACATGATCACTGCGATAGGTGGAGCTTGGCTGGAAAGTAGAGAACTTCTTGTCGTTGGCGGGCAGGCTAGGACCGATTTCATGTCAGATTTTGACGTTCGCCAGATTGGGCATCAGCAAATTGACGGCAGGTCTATTGTTGAACCTATTTCTAAGGTTTCACTGACAATCAAGGAACCAATCTCAAAGAAACAAATTGCCGATCTCTGCAATATTTCTTCCTCGGGGAGAAAGGGGCCTGTATTTCTTGAAATATGTCTTGATGTTACAGCTATGGAAGTAGCCTCTGAAAAACTTGACAATAAGAATGTAATTTCAGAACTAAGAGATACTTCTGAGGATCTAGTTGTTGCTAAAGAAGAAAGTAGAGCATTTAAGAATTTAATTGATAGCTGCGAGCGTCCTCTAATCTTGGTTGGCGGAGGACTTAAATACTCATCCTTTAAGGGACAGTTATCTCGCATTCGAGCCTTGGGTATACCGGTTGCAACAACCTGGAATGCAGCTGACTACTTAGATGCAGATGATCCTCTATACGCAGGTCGACCAAATACATATGGAATGCGTTGGGCAAATGCTGTAATTCAACAATCGGATCTAGTTATCTCGCTTGGGGCACGTTTGGGACTACAGCAGACCGGTTTTTCTTGGGAGAATTTTGTTCCAGTAGGAAAAATTATTCGTATAGATCTGGATGAGAATGAGTTAAAGCTTGGACACCCGAAAAGCGAGCTAACAATAAAGGTTGATGCTGCGGTTGGCTTAGAGAAAACGCTAAGTTTATTTGAAGAGCGGACTGCGATTGAATTCAATGAATGGCGTGGATACATTGGATCGATCAAGTCCAATCTGCCAACCGTAGAGTCTTCCACATACCAGTTTTCGGAATATGTAAACCCGTTTCAGTTAGTGGATGAACTAGGGACCTTGTTGACGAACCAAGACTTTGTTATTCCCTGTAGTAGTGGTGGCTCATACACATCTATGATGCAAGCTTTTTCTCAAAAACAGGGACAACTGTTAACTAATAATAAAGGTTTAGCTAGCATGGGATATGGATTAGCGGGTGCTATTGGTTCAGCGCTTGCAAATCAAACAGGGCGAACAGTACTTGTAGAAGGCGATGGCGGTTTCGCCCAAAATCTTCAGGAGCTTGGCACAGTAAAAGTGCGAAATCTAAATCTCAAGATGTTTATATTCTCTAATTTGGGCTACGCATCTATTCGTGTGTCTCAAAAAGCTTACTTTAATGGGGCATACATAGGTTGTGACGGAGAAACAGGTGTTGGTTTACCCGATTGGGAAAAACTTTTTGGTGCATATGAAATCCCTGTCGTGCGGGTGGATGCAAGCTTGCTTAGTAATGAAAACGCTTTACAGTTGTTGAATTCTGTTGGGCCTGCTGCATTTATTGTTGATATTCACCCGGACCAGTCTTACTTGCCAAAGGTGACTAGCAAGATTTTTTCCGATGGAAATATGCGGTCTAACCCTATTCATCTAATGGATCCACAACTTGATGAGGAAACCTCAAATTTAGTATTTAAATATCTTCCAAATGAATTAAGAACCTAAATACCTATGAAAAATCTAATAGCAATTTCAGGTGCTTCTGGCTGGCTTGGTAATCAGACGATTGAGGTTATTGAAAAAAGTGCATCAGCAGAATCCCCATTGTTGTACACATCAAATGGCAGAGAAATAATTTTAAGAGGTATAGGAAAAAGAAAAACTCAAAGTTTTCTAGAGTCGCAATCCCCCACCTCGTTAGAAGGCTTTATTCACCTTGCGTTTCTAACCAGAGACAAGGTTGAAACAATCGGCCCAAAAGATTTCATATCAACAAATTTAAATTTGATTTCAAAGGCATGCCAGATTATTGAATCCTCAAAACCAAGGTGGGTCGTAACTGTTTCCTCGGGAGCAATTCTTGACAGAGATTCGGGTGAGCTCGAATCTAACATCGAGAAAAATCCTTATGGTTTTTGCAAACGCGTGGAGGAGCTTCTCATTACGCAATCGGCGCAAAAGGTTGGAGCGAATGTTGTTATTGGGCGTTTATGGGGTGCTTCAGGGCAGTTGATGCGGCCTAATTCGGCCTATGCCTTGAGCGACTTCATCCTCTCTGCTCACAAAGATAAGAAGATCAATGTTAAGTCGGGTGGCAAGGTTTTTCGACGATATTTGGATGCCGGAGAATTCATGGATGTTCTGATTAAGGCAGCACAGTTAGGAAAATCTCTGACGATAAACTCGGGTGGGCCACGGGTTGAAATTGGTGACTTAGCGGAAATGGTTGCCAAGCATTTTAATGAGGTCGCGATTCATAGACCCTCAGCCTTAGATGTTGTCGATGACTACTTCCCTCATGGGAGTGAATTCGAGAATTTAGCTGAGGAACTAGGTGTTGAATTGACTGATCTAAAAATCCAGGTGTCTAGGACAGTAAAAGGGCACTTGGCCAGCATTAATGATTAAACTTGCAGGCATAGTCTATGAAGGGGCATCATGAATAAAACTGAACGCAAGATGGTAGAAATTCTGACGCGAGGTCGCGAGAATTTTGGAATTGTCAGCGTAAAGGCTGAATTTGAAGCAGAAGGTACGCGCCTTGAAGAATTGCTACGCCTAGTTGATGTTGCCCGCGCATCAGGATTGCCAATGACCGTAAAGATTGGCGGCTGCGAAGCTATTCGCGATTTATTGGAAGCCAAGCAGATTGGTGTTCGATACATCGTCGCGCCAATGGTGGAGTCTGCATATGCAGCAAGTAAGTATGTTGCTGCAAAAAATCTTGTCTACTCTAAAGACGAACAGCAAGATACGGATTTTCTGTTTAACATGGAGACAATCACTGGATATGAGAATCGCGAGTCTTTGATAGCAGCAATTAGCGAAGCTGATGGTGCTGATGGTGTGGTATTTGGCCGAGTCGACTTTGTTGGCTCAATGGGTTGGGCTAGAGACTCAATCAACAAGCAACAAACCACCGATTTCGCTGTTGAAACCGCAAAGTTGTGCAAGAAAGCAGACAAGCAGCTTGTAATGGGTGGCGGTGTCTCGATTGAATCTATTGATGCGATCCGTCAAGTGCACGCGGTTAGATTAGATAGATTTGAAACTAGAAAAGTCGTTTTTGATGCAGGCAAAGCACTTGCAACAGATATTGAAGAAGGTTTAGTTGATGCAGTCCATTTCGAACTCCTTTGGCTACTGAACAAGCGCGACTATTACAATGGCATCGCACACGAAGATGAAAAGCGAATTGGCATGTTGGAGGCTCGCTGGGAAGAATTGAAGTCTTGGCATAAAGAAGGAAAGAACAAGAAGTAGATATGAAAATAGGGTCTAGATACCTATTGATAGGTATCTGGAATTCCCTATTTGGAATTTCAAACTTCTATCTCCTCTCTATTCTCTTTGATACGTGGCCAGATCTGGTTGTTTTGGGTTGTTCCTACATAATCTCAATTGTGCAAGCTCATCTAGCGCAACGAAGATTTGTTTGGGAATCTAAATCAGATTATTTGCCAGAACTAGCTAGGTTTTCTTCGGCATACATCCTTCAATTTGCCATCAATGCTGCCTTATTGGTGCTTTCAGATATGTGGCTGACGGTAAACCGGGAAATTCGTCAAACCGCAATTGTCATATTTCTCACGATAGTATTTTACTTTGTCAATAAGAGAGGGGTATTTCGTGTCACTTAATGAAGATCATTTAATTGATCCTGTGTGGCAACGAAGAGCTTGTCCAATTTGCGGATCCAAGAATATCGGGTCACAACCGAATTCAACTGCAAAGAAGCCTGCGGAGAAAATGAGTTGGGATGAGGCAAAAAGTTATTTCATCGGATTAAGAAGTGATCAAGTCTTCTTTTCATACTACCGCTGCTTAGAGTGTGACCTTCTGTATTGCCCTTGGTACTTTACTAAAGAACAAATTGCAGTCCTGTATTCTGAAATGCCTGATAACACGATGGGCGAAGACAAGTCAACCGTTTCCAAGACACAATCCGCATATGCCCAATGGATACTTCAAGATGGAGTCAGAACTCATGCCTATCTAGAAGTTGGCCCAGACATAGGCTTGGTTAGTAGGAAAGTTGCCGCTCTACAAACTCCCAAAAGAATTTCATTTATTGAACCAAATCTATCGGTCAGAAAAGAATTAAAGGATAGCGCCGGTAAGGTATCTTCAATAGAAATTGTTGACTTTATTGAGAACTTACAAAACAAAGATTTCACGTTGATCGTCGGAATTCATGTATACGATCATTTGTTGGATCCAATACAGGATTTGAAGAGCCTTTTTGAGTTAGCAGAAGATCGCGCACACATTTCGATCGTTGTTCACAATGAAAAATCATCTCTTCGAAAGATGCTCAAGACAAAGTGGCCACCATTTTGTTTGCAGCATCCCCAACTTTATAATCCAGAAACACTTGGAAATCTGTTGAGGCAGAGTGGTTGGAAAGTACTGAAGATTGAAAAATCTACAAATTGGTACCACTTAAGGTATTTCATTCATATGGGACTATCAGTTCTTGGATTGAAGGATCCAGTGTCCAGATTGCTTCCAAACATTGAATTCCCAATTAGGTTGGGAAACATGATTACTCTTGCCCAAAAGGTAAGCAGTTAGCGATATCAGATTGTTCCTATAGGATTAGCGTGTTGGGGCCTATAGCTCAGTCGGTAGAGCAACGGACTTTTAATCCGTGGGTCGACGGTTCGAGCCCGTCTGGGCCCACTCTATAAATTCTCACTTTTTATATCGTTTTATTTCACTTACGCGAGTATCTTCATCTCGTGACAAACAAGCCAAGTCTGCGTGACATTGCCAAACAGGCAAACGTCTCACTGGGCACCGTTTCAAATGTGCTCAATAGACCAACGTCTGTTTCAGAGGAAACTCGGCACAAGGTGCGAGAAGCGATCGACATGTTGGGTTTTGTTCCTAATGTCGGTGATTCAAAGTTAAA
>JACCDN010662208.1_pt1 | contig 17257 bp, 14 predicted proteins | sample 7441691 | NCBI WGS metagenome assembly JACCDN01 (sample SAMN15323439, study PRJNA562643) | freshwater metagenome | isolation source: river surface water | place: USA:Blue River Watershed | collected 2017-08-16
CAGCCACCGTTGTACAAGGTCAAGCACGGCAAGACCGAGCGTTATCTGAAGGATGACCACGAATACAATCAGTTCCTCCTGCAAATGGCGTTGAACGAAGCCAAACTGCAACCGGCCAAGGGCAAAGCCATCGAAGGCGACGCCCTGGGTGATCTGGCTCGTAGTTTCATTCTGTCGGAAGCCATCATTGATCGTTTGTCGTACCTGATTCACCCGGAAGTGTTGCATACCCTGGTTAACGACAACCTGAGCATTGACCTTAGCGATGAAAAAGTCGCTCAGAGCGCCGCAAAAGAACTGACTAAGGCCCTGGGTTCAGGCCCGGTCCGTGCGTCGCATGAGAAGCCTCTGGAGATCGTTCCTGCCTATGATGCCAACCGTGAGAGCTGGGTGCTTCGCCTCGAACGCTGGCACCACGGTAACCTCAAGCTTGGTTTGATCGATAACGAGTTCCTCAACTCGGGCGATTACACCCAGCTGCGCAAAACCGCCGAATTGCTGGCAGATCTCACCAATGGCGGCGCGGTGGTGTCTCGTGGCGAGAAGCAACAGGCCGTTACCCGCTTCAGCGAAGCCATGACCTGGTTGTTTGGCGAAGTCGAACGCGGTATTGGCAAACAGCGCTATAAAGGTCTGGGCGAGATGAATCCTGGGCAGCTGTGGGAAACAACGATGGATCCAACCGTCCGTCGTCTGCTCAAGGTCCAGATCGAAGACGCCATCGGCGCCGACCAGATCTTCTCCACTCTGATGGGTGAGCTGGTTGAGCCACGTCGTGCCTTCATCGAAACCAACGCACTTACGGCGCGCAACATCGACGCCTAAGTGGTCGCTTTGCAAAACACGGCTCGCTGATCGCGGGCCGTTTTTGTTTGGGGCGAAGAGACTACAAATATAGGATTTTAGCAGCACGTTAACAACGTTTTCGCAGAATATAAAGACAATTACAGATGAGCAAAGCCGCTAAACCACTGAGCATTGAACGAATTTTGCAGAACCAGGGTTTTGGTGCCCGCAAACTGTGCCGTATTCTCGTGCGCAACGGCTCGGTTGTGGTTAATGGCAGTGTTTGTGAAGATCCTGACGAAGTTTTTGCGACCGAAGGGCTTACCCTGGAAGTTGAGGGTGTAGAGGGCGTATGGCCATTTTGTGACAAAGCCTACGTTCTTCTTAATAAGCCAGAGGGCTACGAATGCTCTCGGGCCCCCAAGCACCACCCGAGTGTTTTGGCCTTGTTACCCGATCCGCTGCGCGCCCGGGATGTGCAACCCGTGGGTCGGCTGGATGTAGAAACTACCGGCTTATTGTTGCTTACAGATGATGGCCAGTGTATCCATGTGCTGACATCGCCAAAGCATGCCGTGCCTAAAGTTTATCGGGCGACGTTGGCCGAAGCGGCCGACCAATCCTTGTGCGACAAATTGCTGGCAGGGGTTTTGCTCAAAGATGAAGAAGAAACTATTGCGGCAGATGCCTGTCGCCTGCTCGATCCACGAGTTCTGGAAATGACCATTACCCAGGGCAAATACCATCAGGTCCGTCGTATGATTGCAGCTGCGGGCAACCATGTGAATGCACTGCAAAGAACGGCTGTCGGTGAGCTGGATTTGCCGGAAGACTTGGCCCCGGGCGAATGGCAATGGCTGGATCCTGAGCGTATGCTCAAGGCAGGTTGGGCGCCTAGATAACGACTTAAGGCATGTTCCACGTGAAACATCTCTCGGCACGGAACGGCTGCTCAGCGATTTTTGGTGAACATGTTTCACGTGGAACATGTGTTGTAGATTGTCACGCGGAGTAAAAAGATATGGCGTCAATGACTCTTACTGAAATGCGCTACATCACAGCGCTGGATAAAACCCGTCATTTCGGTAAAGCTGCCGATCTCTGTCATGTGAGTCAGCCGACGTTATCGGTGGCGATAAAAAAGGTGGAGCAGCAGATCGGGGCGGCCTTGTTTGAACGTGGCGCCGCCGAAATCAAAACAACGCCGCTCGGCGAGCAGATCGTTGCCCAGGTCAAACGGGTGCTGGACGAGGCATTGCGACTCGATGAGATTGCAACGCAGAGTCGCGATCCGCTGAAAGGGCCGCTACGGGTAGGGGTGATTTATACCATTGCACCGTATCTGCTGCCGTCGCTGATTCCGGTGCTGCACAAGCTTGCCCCGGATATGCCGCTGTTTTTGCGAGAAGACTTTACCGCCAACCTGATCCCAATGCTGAAGGAAGGGGAATTGGACGTCCTGATCTTGGCCTTGCCGGTAGACATGTCCGGCGTGGTTACTCAGCGTGTTTATGAAGAACCCTTCCGTGTTGTTGTGCCTGCGGGCCACGAGTGGGCGGGCCGTCAGGCTATAAGCAATGATGAATTAAACGGTCAGAACCTGTTGCTGTTGGGAAGCGGTAACTGCTTTCGGGATCAGGTGCTGGAAGCCTGTCCCCGGCTACAACGCGCAGAGGGCTTGGTTGGTTCCATGGAAGGCAGCTCTTTAGAAACCATTCGTCACATGGTGGCCAGCGGGGCGGGGATCGCAGTCATGCCAAGTTCCGCCGCCGATCCGTTGGTGGATCGGGAGCCCATGGTGAAGGTATTGCCCTTTGCTGAGGCAGCAAATAATGCGGGCGCTAGTAGCCCGTCGGCGTCTGCAGGTCGAACCGTGGGGCTGGCCTGGCGGGCAACATTTCCCCGACCAAAGGCCATCGATGCGGTTCGACAAGCCATCTTGGCTTGTCAGTTACCCGGTGTCAGTAAGGCGCTTTGAGTCACAACCTCAGATGTTTCACGTGAAACATGCCTGAGGAAAATACAGTTTAGGCCAGGCAGTCGTTCAGAATCTGGATCAAGGCAGTTCGATCCGGCGTCGGGCGAGCCGGTGAAATAGGGCGCTTGGCCGGTGCCCAGATCGGATCCGGAAAATGGCTATCGTCTGCCCAGCGCGGAATAATATGCCAGTGCACGTGAGGTACCACATTGCCTAAGCTGGCCAGATTAATCTTGGTCGGTTGCATCAACGTACGCAATGCAGACTCCACAACGCAAACAGCCTTCATCAAGGCGGAGCGTTCTGCAATCGGCAGATCAGTGATTTCTGCGGCGTGATGGTTCAGAATGACCCGACAAAACCCCGGCCACGCCGGATCGTTCACGGCGATAATTCGGTAGAGATCATTTTTGAACAGAATATCTTCACCGGCAGTCTGGCAAAGTGGGCAGGTATTTTGAGTCACGGGTTTTTCAATGTGTATTTTGTTATAAATCAATGGGTTGCGGCAACTGGACACCCCTAAAGTCAAAATGAGGCGTTTTTTTTAGCACCCCTAGGCCTAGGTATACCCGATGCTTATTTTTCAGCAAGGTCTTCCGGGCTGAAATTGACGATTTCATCTAGCTTTAGCACCCAGCCAGCTTCGCCCGGAGTCAATACGTAATACAACTGTCGTAATCCACCGGACGGATTACTGTTGGTGTCCCCCGGGCGATAAATCGGGAAGCGTCGTGCGAGTCGGGTTTCAACGACCGAGAATTCATCGTGGCCCATATAACCCGCGCTGGCTTCTTTGTCGTCCATGATATCCGGCATAAAAATCACCGAGAGTGATTTCTTATGATTTGCCGCATAGCCGATAAAGTCGCCGTAACTGCCCGAACCCGCCGATGTCGTATACACCAGAATTTCTGGGGAGCCATCGGCGTTCATGTCAGCCACTTCAGCTTCAACCACCCTGCCATTAATTTCCCGGGTGATTAGTTTGTTGTCCAGCTTTAGGCCCTTGGGCTTAATCGTCAGCGTATTGATTGAGCCTTTGTTCGTGGCGTGTACTTTAAAACCAATGCCTTGTAATTCCAGACTTTGGTCAAAGTCGGCCGCATAACTAAGACTACAGGCAGCAGTTAGGCAGATGGCGATAAGAATAGAGTTTGTTTTACGCATGAGTGTCGTCTTTGCTGAGTGTTAACGCTTGCCGCCACTAAATGAACGGGTTTCTCCGATGCTGAAAAGCATAAACTCATCCGGCGAAATGTTGGCGGCCCTTCTTGCCAGATCCAGGGCTACCGGGGGTTGGTCGAGAGATTCATCGCTTAACCCGTCAAATGTACCCCAATGGATGCCGATGGCGCGTTTGGCTTTAACCGTTTTGAAGGTTTCAATCGCTTCGTGGGGGTCTATGTGTGCGCGCTTCATAAACCATCGTGGATCGTAAACGCCAATAGGTATGGCTGCGAGATCAAAGCCACCATGTGTGTTGGCGATGTCTTCAATATCAGGTGAGTAGGCTAAGTCACCGGCAAACCAGAATCGAAAATTGGGCTGCTCGACGAGCCAGCTGCCCCACAGGGTTTTGTTGCGATCAAAGGGTGAGCGAGCAGACCAGTGTTGGACAGCGAGAAACTTGAGAGTAAAGGGCGTGCTTTTGCTAACAACCTGTTGGACTTCGTCCCAATCCATGGCGATCACGTTTGGATCGCGCCCGCCAATGCGAGTGCCCGGTACATTTTCGGCAAACCACAGGTCAACACCTAGGGGGACATAAAACACGGGTGAGCCGCCCGCTTGTTGGGCCAGTCGACGAACAGTATCGAGATCTAGGTGGTCGTAGTGGTTATGAGAAATGAAGACAGCATCGATATGTGGCAGATGAGCAAACGGAATGCCGGGGTCTTGCGCGCGTTTAGGGCCAAGCGGCGGAACAGGGGATGCGTACTCCGCATAGACGGGGTCAAATAGAAAGTTGTTGCCACCGCTTTGGTAGAGCAGGCTGGAATGCCCGATCCAGGTGACCTGTGCATCCCCTTGCGGGTTGTTCAGCCGGCTAGAGTTAACCGCCATTTGCGGTGTCGCTTTGTTGGGTGGCTTGGGTAGCCCTTGTGTTATTCGATCCCATTGCCAGTGCAGGAAGTTTTGGCTCCTGGATAGGTCTGCATAGCGATTCAGGAATCGGCCATCACTATCTTGGGTGGATGCCGCAAAGCTTGTCGGTGCCAGAAGAAGGCCCACAAGAGAGAGAGTCGTGCAACGATAATGCTGGTTCATACGCATGAGTTGTGGACGCGTGTTTTGCTGGATAAAATCGTAGCGCGAATTGCACTACAGCACACTACTTAATGAGAGATCAGCCTTGAAACACAATGACACCAGCACACCGTTAGTTCAAGTTGCAGAAGCCCTCGAGCGTAAAACGATTGCGCTAATTCAGCAAAAGAACTGGTTAGCGCTAGATGAGATGCTAGCACCAGAGTGCCAGTTTGTTACGGTAAACAGTGTTTGCGGTAAGCTAGAAGCGATGCGGCTGATGCAAGATATGCACCTGACGGCGGTAACGCTCAAGGGTTTTGATGTCAAGGCCGTGGGAGATAATCTTGTCGTGACGTTTCAGATGGCCTGTACAGAGCACATTGCGGGCGAACCCCAGTCTAATGATTTCTCGCCACGTCTGAGTGTATGGAAGCAGCGAGGCGATGGCTATGTGTGTATTGCGTATGCAGACATGAACCGGCCCTGACGCGTTGTTAATTAGCTCAGGCAGTAATTCTTATCGGGCTTCTTGAATTCGGGCAGCGGGTGGCTGTCGTTCATTTCTAACTGGTTAATCTCGATGGTGGTACAGATCGCATCGAGCGCCAGATCATTGGGGGCGGTGCCAAACGGTTCCTCAATCTCTTCGGCAACGTATTCCAGCGACAGAAATGTGTAAGAGATAAATACCGAAATCAGCGGTGTTAGGTAGCGCAGATCATCGACAAAAGCGAAAGGCAAGATGGTGCAGAAAAAGTACACGGTTCTGCGCAGAATAAGGCCGTAGGCGTAAGGGATAGGTGTGTTCGAAATACGTTCGCAGGCGCCCTGGATGTGCGTCATTTCGCCAAGATTCCTGTCGATGTCTGCGAAGATGATGTCGCTAATCTGGCCACTACGATATTTCTCGCCTAACCAGTTGCCCAGCAACAACAGAATGCGGTTGGCGCGTAGCGGGCTGTTGAGCACTTCCGTGAGATACGGCTCGGGCAACAGGCGCTCAAGATCGTTGTGCGCATCGGTGCCACGCAGTTGATGTTTAAGGCTCCAGCTAAAAGCGGTGAGCAATTGCGATACAAGGCGGGCGTCGTCTTTGCTCGGTAGAACGCCTTTAACCTGCCGCGTAATCGAACGGGTGGTGATGAGCAGCATGCCCCACAGGCAGCGGGCCTCGTTAAAACGGGCATAGCTGGTATTGGTTCTGAAACCCAGGAAGATGGCGATGGCAATGCCGACCAAACTGAAGGGCGCCGTGGTGAGATGCAGCCCCAGGCTATCGTAGTACGGCAACAGAATCACGGCACTGACTGAAAGCACCAGGTTCAGCACGAGTCTGAACATAATGTTGGGGAGCACAGATCCCCGCCAGCTAAATAGAGAAAAGAACCAATGCTGATGGGGGCGAACGATCAAGATTGGCTCCTTACTGTTTTATAGCAACACACGCTCGATGCTGCCGCTATTGGCTGTCTTCACGTAATCTGCCATCCAGTTCTCACCCAGAATGCTCTTGGCGAGTTCGATGACGATGTAGTCGGCATCTGTGTCGGCATCATCACGGAAACGTGACAGACCTTGCAGGCATGATGGGCAGGAAGTCAGAATTTTGACCTGACCATCAAAGCCATCTGCACGTAGCGCATTGGCACCCTGCTCCATCTCTTCCTGCTTGCGGAAGCGGACCTGGGTCGAAATGTCTGGACGCGTTACGGCCAGCGTACCCGATTCGCCACAGCAACGATCATTGAGTGGCACGGCTGTACCCATCAACTCGCTCGTCACCTTGAGTGGCGCATAGGTCTTCATCGGGCTATGGCAGGGGTCGTGGTACATGTAGCGCGTACCTTCAACGCCATCCAGCTTCACGCCCTTCTCCATCAGATATTCGTGAATATCGAGCAGGCGGCAGCCCGGGAAAATGCGCTCGAACTGATACTTCTGCAGCTGATCCATACAGGTGCCGCAGGACACGATCACCGTTTTGATATCCAGATAGTTCAGCGTATTCGCTACGCGGTGGAACAGCACGCGATTGTCGGTCGTAATGCGCTGACCCTTGTCTTCATGGCCACCGGCTGTTTGCGGATAGCCGCAGCACAGGTAGCCTGGCGGTAATACTGTCGTTGCCCCTACCTGGTAAAGCATCGCCTGTGTCGCCAAGCCGACTTGCGAGAATAGACGCTCCGAGCCGCAACCCGGGAAGTAGAACACGGCTTCTGATTCTTCGGCACTCAGCTTCGGGTTACGAATGACCGGAATCACCTTATCATCTTCAATATCCAGTAACGCCCGTGCAGAGCGCTTGGGCAGATTGCCCGGCATTGGTTTATTGATGAAGTTAATGATCTGCGTACGCACCGCCGGTTTGTGCACCGTGGCCGGTGGATGCGCCACCTGATCCTGGATCAGGTGCAGCGACTTGCCCAGTTTGTAGAGCTTGTTCTGTGCCGCATAACCAAAGCGGATCATCACCTCGCGGATGCCCTTGATAAAGATCGGATCCTTGATGGTCAGGAAGGTCATGGCCGCCGCCGTGCCCAGATTGAATTTCTTCTTGCCCTGCTTGCGCAGCAGGTTACGCATGGCGATGGTGACATCACCGAAATCAATATCGACCGGGCAAGGCTTCTCGCAACGATGACAGACGGTACAGTGCGCTGCGACATCGTCGAACTCGGCCCAGTGCGCCAGCGAGACACCGCGTCGGGTCTGCTCCTCATAGAGGAAGGCTTCGATCAGCAGCGAGGTGCCCAGAATCTTGTTGCGTGGCGAATACAGCAGATTGGCGCGTGGCACGTGTGTCGAGCACACCGGCTTACATTTGCCGCAACGCAGACAGTCTTTCACCATCGCCGAAATTTCGCCGATACCAGACTGCTCCATCACAATCGATTCGCTACCGATCAGGTTGTAGCTCGGCGTATACGCCATATCCAGATTGCCACCGCGCATCAGCTTGCCGCGGTTGAAGTGGCCTGCCGGATCCACCTTTTCTTTATAGGCCCAGAATGCGGCCATCTCATCATCTTGCAGATAGTCGATCTTGGTAATGCCGATGCCGTGCTCGCCCGAGATCACGCCATCCAGCGAACGGGCCAGCAGCATAATGCGGTCGACTGCCGCGTTGGCGGTCTGCAGCATCTGGTAGTTGTCAGAGTTTACCGGCAGATTGGTGTGCACATTGCCGTCACCGGCGTGCATATGCAGCGCCACGAACACGCGGCCGCGCAGCACTTCCTTGTGAATCGCGTTAATACGATCCAGAATCGGTCGATACACGTTGCCGTCAAAAAAGCTTTCCAGCGCCGGCTTCAGTTCCTGCTTCCACGACACGCGCACGCTGTAATCCTGCAGGCGGTGGAACAGCACCGGGTTAGCGGCTTTGTTTTCCAGTGGACCAGCCACCACGCCGAGCGTGGCGAACGAGGCTTCCGCTTCACCGAGCGGGGTATCCAGATGATCCAGCAGCCACTGCCAGCGGGTTCGTACCTGCGCCACGGCATCCAGCGCCTGTTGGGCGCGATCACCAATGAGCGTGTCTTTGCTCACCTTGGCATCACCGGCGTCTAGCGTCAGGTTGCCGCCCAGATACTCAGTGAGTGCATCGCATAGTGCCAGCTTGTTGGCGATCGAGAGTTCGATGTTGATGCGTTCGATGCCATCGCAGTAATCACCCATGCGCGGCAGCGGAATCACCACATCTTCATTCAGCTTGAAGGCATTGGTGTGCTTGGAAATCGCGGCCGTGCGCGAACGATCCAGCCAGAAGTTCTTGCGTTGTTCCGGGCTCACGGCAATAAAGCCTTCGGCCGCGCGCAGATTACACATGCGCACCACATCGGAGGCGGCCTGCATTACAGCTTGCTCGTCATCGCCGACCAGATCGCCGATCAGCACCATCTTCGGGCGACCATGGCGCTTGGCTTTCGTGGCATAGCCCACGGCTTTCAGGTAGCGCTCGTCCAGATGTTCCAGACCTGCCAGCAGCACGCCTAGATCGCGGCCGCCACCATTTGGCTTAAAGTAATCAGTAATTTCTACAATGGCCGGTACGGCTTCGCGCACTTGACCAAAGAACTCCAGACACACCGTGCGCGTATGCGCCGGCATCTTGTGCAGCACCCAGCGGGCCGCCACGATAATGCCGTCGGTGCCCTCTTTCTGCACGCCCGGCACACCACCGAGGAACTTATCGGTCACGTCCTTGCCCAGACCTACCTTGCGGCAGGCGGCGCCCGGCAGCGAGAGAATCTCTTCGCCCAGATGTTTCTTGCCGCTCGCATCAAAACGCGTCAGGCGGAAGCGCACGGTTTCCTGTTCGTGAATCTTGCCCAGGTTATGGTCGAGGCGTTCCACCTCCAGCCAGTTACCATCCGGTGTGACCATCTTCCACCAGGCCAGATTATCGAGTGCGGTTCCCCATAGCACGGCCTTCTTGCCGCCGGCATTCATGGCGATATTGCCACCAATGCACGAGGCTTCGGCCGAGGTCGGGTCGACAGCAAACACCAGGCCCGAACGCTCTGCCGCTTCCGACACGCGCTTGGTCACCACACCGGCGCCGGTACGCACCGTGCCTACCTTGTGGTCAACGCCCGGCAGCGTGACAAACTCCACCGACGCAATGTCGATGAGTTTTTCGGTATTGATCACCACCGAGTCAGCCGTCAGCGGCACAGCACCACCGGTATAACCGGTACCGCCGCCACGCGGAATAATGGTGAGGCCGAGCTTGATGCAATCGCGCACCAGCGGGCCGATTTCTTCTTCGGTATCCGGGTACAGCACCACAAAGGGGTACTCCACACGCCAGTCGGTGGCATCGGTTACGTGCGATACGCGGGCCAGGCCGTCAAAGGCGATGTTGTCTTTACGTGTGTGCTTGGTGAGTGCGCGCAGCACCTTGCGGCGGCGTGCGGCACTGGTATCCAGATGTTTCGCAAAACGGGTAATGGCTTCGCCGGTGGCCTTGAGCAGTTGCGCCACCTTCTCGTTACCGTCGCGGCGCTTTTCAATTTCGGCCAAGCGGTGACGCAGGGCCGAGATCAGTGCGGTTTGGCGCTGACGATTCTGCAGCAGATCGTCTTCCAGGTACGGGTTACGTTGCACGACCCAGATATCGCCCAGCACTTCGTACAGCATACGGGCTGAGCGGCCGGTCACCCGCTCGCTACGCAGCGCGTCCAGAATCGCCCAGTTTTCCTGGCCGAGCAGACGGATTACGATCTCCCGGTCGGAGTACGAGGTGTAGTTATAAGGAATCTCGCGAAGTCGTGCGTTCATGATTTTGCGCTCAGGCTTTTGGGCATGAATTTAAGGGGGATATTGTAGCGCATCGGTATAATGGAAAGCCGCGCTAGAACTCTTTTCTGGTGCGCTTTTTACAAGATTTCAAACGCCGCTATGACCGCAAAAACAGCAGGGCCTTTTCCATTAACAGATTATCTGCGCCGCATCGAAGCGGCCGAGGTCTACGACGTGGCCATTGAGTCGCCGCTGGATTTTGCGCCCAACCTCTCAGCCCGTATCGGCAACCAGGTGTTCTTCAAGCGGGAAGATCAGCAGCCCGTGTTCTCGTTCAAGCTGCGTGGCGCCTACAACAAAATGGCCAAGCTCTCGCCAGAAGCGCTCAAGCGCGGTGTCGTGGCGGCTTCCGCCGGTAACCACGCCCAGGGTGTGGCGCTGTCAGCGCAAAAACTAGGTTGTCGCGCCGTCATCGTCATGCCCACCACCACGCCGGTTATCAAGGTCGATGCCGTCCGTTCGCGCGGTGGTGAAGTCGTGCTCTTTGGTGAATCCTTCGACGATGCCTACAACGAAGCGTGTCGTCTGGAAAAGGAAGAAGGCCTGACCTTTGTGCATCCCTTTGATGATCCGGATGTGATTGCCGGCCAGGGCACCGTCGGTCTGGAGATCATGCGCCAGCACCCCAAACCCATCGACGCTATTTTCTGTTGTGTGGGTGGTGGCGGCCTCATTGCCGGTGTGGCCGCGGCCGTTAAACAGGTGCGTCCTGAGATCAAGATCATTGGTGTCGAAGCCGTGGATGCCGATGCCATGACCCAATCGCTGGCCGCTGGGCATAGTGTGCGCCTGGATCAGGTGGGTCTGTTTGCGGATGGCGCCGCCGTTAAGCAAGTGGGCGACGAATGTTTCCGCATTGCCGAAACCTATGTCGACGAAATGATCCGTGTTGATAACGATGCCATCTGCGCCGCGATCAAAGATGTTTTTGAAGATACCCGTTCAGTGCTGGAGCCCGCCGGTGCGCTGGCCGTGGCTGGCATGAAGGCCTGGGCGGCGCGAAATAAGGCACAGGGAAAAACGCTGGTGGCCGTGGCCTCCGGCGCGAATATGAATTTCGATCGCCTGCGCTTTGTGGCCGAACGTGCCGAACTGGGCGAACAGCGCGAAGCAATTCTCGCCGTGACTCTGCCTGAAAAGCCGGGTGCGTATCGCAAGTTCCTCGCGCTGTTGGGTAACCGCAGCATTACCGAATTTAACTACCGTTTTAACGATCCGGCGGCCGCCCATGTGTTTGTGGGGATCAAGATCGCTAACCGAGCCGAGCTTGCTGCCCTGGTAGATAAGCTGAAGGCCGAAGGCTATGCCACGCTCGATCTGACCGACGATGAAATGGCCAAGCTCCATGTGCGGTACATGGTGGGCGGCCATACGCCTAAATCAGCGGGGGCGCTCAACGAACTGGTGTACCGTTTCGAATTCCCTGAGCGTCCCGGCGCGCTCATGAAGTTCCTCGAAAACATGAGCGCGGGTTGGAACATCAGCTTGTTCCATTACCGCAATCACGGGGCAGACTTTGGTCGTGTACTGGTGGGCTTTCAGGTACCGCCTAACGACATGCCGGCCTTTGATGCATTCCTGGCTGGTTTGGGCTATCCGTTCCGCGATGAACGTGAGAACCCGGCCTATCGTCTGTTTTTGGCCTAATCCTGGCCTAATTGATAGCGCCCGCAATGTTCGACACCACCATTTACATGCTGGCCGGCTCGCTGGTGCTTATGGGCTGGTCATTGTGTCGCCTGTTGCCTCGTGTGCCGGGTTCTGGTGGTGTGCGCGGGATGCGTTTTTGGCTGGCGCTGTTGCTCGTCGTTGCCTTTGATCGGGCGCTAAATACCGCCTTCTTTACTGTGCAGACCACGCTCTACGATTCATCCGATGCGTTATTGGGCCTCGGCCAGGCTGCGCTGCTCTTCGTGCTCACGGGGATCGCGCTCAAACAAACAAGCGCCGATGCTTAAAGTACCAGACCCTTTTCGGTAATCCAGCCATCCAGCGGCACATCGTGCGCCTGCGGATGTATGTCGTCCAGCAGCTGCCCGGAAAACAACACGCCAATCGTTTTTACGCCGGGCATTAAAGGCAGGGTGCGGTCGTAGTAGCCGCCGCCATAACCAAGCCGGAAACCTGCTTTATCCAGCCCCAGGCACGGAATAAATACCTGTTTGGGCACTACGCGTGTGGCCGGGTTTGCCGGGGGGGCGTAGATACCCGCCTCGTCCATCGTCAGCCGCACATTCGGTTGCCACAAATAAAATTCCAGCGGCGCGCAGGCGGTGACAACGCGTGGCAGACACACCGCCACGCCCGAGGCATACCACTCATGCATCAGCGGCTGGATATCCGGCTCTTTGCTAATCGGGTAATAAAAGGCAAAAGGCGATGGGGTCGGATGAAAGTGATCTTCCAGCATGTCGCAGATCTTGCGGCTCGCAGCGGCATGATCGTCGGTCGTCAGGGCGCGGCGCCAAGCTTTCATGCGCGTACGCAGCGTACTGCGATAGAATTTTTCATCCGTGTGTGTCGACATAGGTCGGACACTAGCACACTGCTGACCGAATTTTCTTCTCTGGTTCTAATGATGCCCTTTGCTGTTTCTGTACGATTGCCTGCGCTACCCGTCACCTTCAAACGTGGGCTGGCCCTGAGTCTGCTGGCCTTTGCGATGAACGCAACGGCACAGGATGCGACCTATCTCAGCGCCCGTGATGCGGTTAAAAACGGCCAGCTAGGCAAAGTGGAGCAACTGTATCCACAGCTCAAACAGCACGAACTGGCCCCTTATGTTGAATCGTGGCTGCTCAAGCCGCAACTCAGTACCGATAGCCCTGAGATCCGCGCCTTCCTTAAAAAATACGATGGCGAGCGTCCGGCAGAATTGCTGCGGGCAGATTGGATTCGTGCCCAGGCCAAACAAGGTAATTGGACCCTGGTCGCCCAGCAGGGCGTGCTGATGCTGCAACCCGAGCCAGATGTGCAGTGTTATGGCCTGCAACCTCGTGTGAACAACGGCGACAGCGCCGCCCGCGATCAGGCCAATGTGCTGTGGACCACCGGGGTCGATTCGCCGGATGCCTGTCAGGGCCTATTCGATGTCATGTGGGCCAATGGGTTGCTCAAAGCCAGCGATGGTTGGGCGCGCGCCCGTCGTCAGGTGGCTATGAACAAACTGAACCAGGCACGTCAGACTCTGAGCGTGATGCGCGTTAACGTTAATGATGCCGCCGGTGGCCTCGACGCCGTGCTCAGCCGCCCGGTGATTTATCTGGAGCGCATGGGCACGGCGAACGACGACACCCAGAAAGAACTCGCCACCCTGGCGCTGGTACGTATGGCGCGCAACGAACCGGGCAGCGCCGTGTCAGCGGTCAAACGCTATGGCAGCAATCTGGATAAAGCGCAGCAGGAATATGTGTGGGGCATCATCGCTTGGCAGTTGGGCATTCAGCAAAGCCCCGAAGCACTGGATGCGGCAAAACGCAGTGGTACGGTGTTGTTGCCCGACGATGCCATGGCCTGGCGTATACGCGTGGCCTTGCGGGCACAGGATTGGAGCCTGGTGCGCAAAGATATCGAAGCCATGCCCGAACCCATGATCAACTCACCGGAATGGGTGTACTGGCTGGGTCGTGCCTATAAAGCCCAAGGCAAAGACGGTGCCGCCGAAGACCAATTCAAAAAGATCGCCGGCCAACCTAATTTCTATGGGGTGCTTGCTTCTGAAGAGCTGGGTGGCCGTGCCAAGGTACCGACACAGGCAACGCCTGCCACTGCGGATGAAATCCGTCAGGTAGAACGCCAGGCCGGTATTCGCCGGGCGCTGGCCATGTACCGCCTGGATCTGCGCCCAGAGGGCGTCAAGGAATGGAGCTGGGCTTTGCGTGGCATGAACGACCGACAGCTTCTGGCCGCCGCCGAACTGGCCCAGCGCAACCAGATCATCGACCGTTCAATCAGTGCCGCAGACCGCACCAAAGAAGAACACAACTACAAGCTGCGCTTCCCGACCCCGCATTCCGACAAAATTGTGCCGCATTCCGATCGTCAGAACCTCGATAAGGCCTGGGTCTATGGCCTGATGCGTCAGGAGAGCCGCTTTGTGACCAACGCCAAATCTAATGTCGGTGCGGCCGGCCTCATGCAAGTGATGCCCTCCACCGGCAAATGGGTCGCCAACAAGATCGGCGTCAAACTGGGCCCCGGTGATCTGCACGACCCGGATACCAACGTCATGCTCGGTACCACTTACATGCGTCTGGTACTGGAAAGTCTGGATAACCACCCGGTACTGGCCTCGGCGGCCTACAACGCCGGCCCCGGCCGCGCCCGCAAGTGGCGAGATGTTAAGCCGCTGGAAGGCGCCATCTATGCCGAAACCATCCCCTTCTCCGAAACCCGGGACTACGTAAAAAAGGTGATGAGCAACGCGGTGTTCTATCAGACAGTCATGACGGGCAATACCCCATCGCTTAAAGTCATGCTCGGCACCATTGCGCCAAAGGCCAGCAAAGGCGATTCAGCCCCAGAACTGCCCTGAAATGGCATAAAATGATGAAATTAGCGATTAACTATTGATCAGACGATCGACCAAGGAAGACTCATGCTGAAGAACCACAAAATTCTCCTCATTGGTGGCACCGGTTTTGTTGGCCGTCATCTGGCTCGTGCGCTGGTCGAGGCGGGTGTGCAAATCACTATCCCGACCCGTCGTTACGAAAAGAATCGTGATATCACTATGCTGCCCAGCGTGATCCTGGTCGAAGCCGACATCAACGAAGCGGGCGTACTCGAACATCTGGCCACCGGTAAAGATGCGGTGATCAACCTCGTGGGCATTCTGCATGGCGCAACGCCGGCCATTCCTTATGGTAAAGAATTTGCCGCTGCGCACGTCGAGCTCCCGAAAAAGATCGTGGCCGCCTGTAAAGCGGTTGGTGTGAAACACTTGGTGCACATGAGCGCCCTGCACGCCAGCAACCGCGCCCCGTCGGAGTATCTGCGCTCCAAGGCCGCGGGCGAAGCCGTGATTAATGAATCCGGTCTGATCACCACCATCTTCCGCCCATCCGTTATTTTCGGCATGCGCGATGCCTTCCTGAACATGTTCGCCAAGTTGCTGCGCACGTTCCCGATTCTGCCACTGGCATGCCCCGGTGCACGCTTTCAGCCGGTGGCCGTGTCGGATGTGGCCGATGCGTTTGTACAAGCGCTGACCAACCCCAGCATGCAGAACAAAACCTTTGATCTGTGCGGCCCGAAGGTCTACACTCTCAAAGAACTTGTGGCCTATACCGGCGAGGTGATTGGCTTTAAGCGCAAAATCATTGCGCTGCCTGAAAGCTTGGCCTATGTACAGGCCGGCTTCCTATCGTTACTGCCCAACCCGATGATCTCGCAAGATAACCTGCGTTCCATGGAAGTGGACAGCGTATGGACATCGGATTGCGTTGCACCAGCCGGTTGGAACCCACAGCCGCTGGAAGCGGTTGCCCCTGTCTATCTGCTCGATAGCGGTGATGCGGCTCAGCTGGCCGAATACCGCAGCCGCGCCGGTCGCTAAGCGTTTTACACAACCGCACCACGGCTGAGAGACCCTCGTCGTGAAAATCTATGTCGTCGGTGGTGCCGTTCGCGATCGCCTGCTCGGGCTAACACCGGGCGATCGTGATTACGTTGTTGTGGGCGGATCACCGGATGAAATGATTGCAGCGGGTTATCAACCCGTTGGCAAAGACTTCCCCGTATTTCTGCATCCTAAAACGCATGAAGAATATGCGTTAGCACGCACCGAACGTAAAACCGGCCACGGCTATCATGGCTTCAATTGCTATGCTGCGCCCGATGTCACGCTGGAAGAAGACCTCATACGTCGTGACCTCACCATCAACGCCATGGCTGAAGATGATGCCGGTAACGTCATCGACCCCTATGGTGGCCAGCAGGATCTGCACGCCAAAGTGTTGCGTCATGTGAGCGAAGCCTTCACCGAAGACCCGGTGCGCATTTTGCGCCTGGCGCGTTTTGCGGCTCGCTTTCCGCAATTTAGCATTGCACCGGAAACCCAGTCGCTGATGCATACGATGGTGGTTGCGGGCGAAACGAAGCATCTGGTGGCAGAACGTGTCTGGCAGGAGTTGTCTCGCGGTTTGATGGAACAACAACCCGAACGCCTGTTCGAGGTGCTGGATGCTTGCGGCGCGAGCGCTGATCTGTTCCCCGAATTCCCAATCGTTAGCGGCCGGTTGAATGCGGCTGCTGCCGCCAAGCTGCCGCTCCCTGTTCGCGTGGCCCTCTGGTTGGCCGAGTGCAACCCGGAACAGGTGGCAGCATTAGCCGAACGCTTGCGTTTGCCCGCCGATTGTCGTGATCTTGCCTTGCTCCTCGCGCGCCATCGTGCTGCGCTCCTGCAACCCAATGCGCTTAGCGCCGAAGATCAGTTGGAGATGCTCGAACGTTGCGACGGCCTACGGCGGGCAGATCGTTTCAAACAATTGCTCACCGCCTTGCCGCTGCTCGGTGCAACATCTGCCATCGTAGAACGCTGGTTGCAAATTCAGAACGTGGCGGCCGGCGTTGATGCCGGCGCCATCGCCCTATCGGTGCGTACGCAAGAACACATCGCCACACGCATTCGCGACGCCCGGATCGAAGCCATCCGGAATATCGCTTAAGGAAACACTTTGTCAGACAACACCCTTTCTCTTGAAGTCATCAGCCGTTACCCCAGCAAAGGCAAGCGCCGCACACCATTGTTGTTTGTTCATGGTGCATTTACTGCCGCCTGGTGTTGGTCAGAGCACTTTCTGGATTGGTTTGCCGAGCGCGGCTGGCCGGCACATGCCGTTTCGCTTCGGGGCCACGGCGGGAGCGAGGGACATGAATTGCTGGGCCAGTGGGGTATTGATCACTACGTCACCGATGTCATGCAGGTGGTGGAGG
>JACCDN010038640.1_pt1 | contig 17246 bp, 12 predicted proteins | sample 7441691 | NCBI WGS metagenome assembly JACCDN01 (sample SAMN15323439, study PRJNA562643) | freshwater metagenome | isolation source: river surface water | place: USA:Blue River Watershed | collected 2017-08-16
ACCAGTGGATAGTTCTACACACTCAATTCTAATTCTTCGCTTCTTCCCTCTTTTAAACACCTTTCCCTTCATCGCTTCAAACAAAGCACCTTCTTCAATATTAGCTACTAGTTGAAAGCCTTCTTTTTGATGCGCATTATACTTTCTTAAAACCAGCAATAACTGTGTTTCTCCATTTGCAGTAGCTGCAGGATTCTTGATGGTCTTTAATAAACATTTCTTAATATCTGCAGGGAATAAATCCATTTGAATAAACTGTAATAATAAATTTCCATAAATGGATTTCCATTCTTGCCCATGTGCTTCTACCTTGTTTTTATGTTGCTCATAACAAAGCAAATGCGCTAATTCATGTAATAAGGTTATAAGAAATTCGTAAGGATTAAGATTCCCATTAACCGAAATCTTATGATTAGCTCCCATAAAAGGATGCCTATAATCTCCCAAGACTGATTTTCGAGCTTTGGTAACGGTAAGATGTACTTTGTAATGATGTATTAACTGAACCACAGGCTCAAAAGCCCCTTCTGGTAAGAATTGTCTTAATGCCTCCAATGGATGTTCAATTTTAGCCACAATACTTTACTGCTTCTTTAATGACCATTGAATTTCTAAATAAGTATACACCAAATACAAACCCATAGAGATGAATAAACTGGTTAATCCCACTGGTCCTTTTTGTTGTTTTGCATATACCAACGCTGCAACCGCAAAGACCATCATTTTAATAATGGTTCCCATCATCACGGATTGTACCATTAAATTAGGTTTTTGTACATCCATTTTTTGAATTCTTCTAAAACTAAAAACGGATAAAACAAACAACATCAAATTCACTACTAAAATAAAAGGGATCTTAATACCCTCTAACGGAAAATAATAAATACAATACAAGCCAACTGCATTCATCAACATAAATAATGCTGCAACAGGCAAGAAATTTTTATCAAACATCATCTTATTTTGTTTTTGTATCCCTAATGATTCTAAATAAAGAAAGTATAATAAATAAAAAAGGCAGGATCCATATAAACATTGGTTTTGAACCAGCTCCTAAATATTTCCCATCTACATATCTACCAAAATACATCAAAGCAATCAAAGCTATTGCCCATTGACTTGCAATACCTGCAAATTTTGTCCATTGAAAATTAGAGGGGAGTTTAGTCATATGATGGCTGTCCTTCTGGCAATTGTAATGGTATTGTATCTAATTGATTAGAATTACCTTCAGAAAGTACTTTTTTCAATCCTTCTAAATATTGCTCTTTGTAATGAATAGACTGCTCTAATGAATCTGTTCTGATTTTAAGTAATTGTAAAGCAGTTCTACTTTCTTTGGTTCCATACCCTGGTATATAATATTTCAAGGGCGTAAATGCAATCAAAGCAATGGTTAAGCCTACCAATAAAATAAAGCTGATACTAAAGGTTAAATAAACAGATTTTCTTGATAATCTTAATGCCAAAATTTCATCATAAGTGTCATCATTCGTAATCACCAATCTATAGGTGTTACTTCGCCTTTTAAAGGTATTATTGATGTCAAATTTTGCCATAAGGATAAATGCTAGTTAAAGATAAAACAATAATGTAAAAAATGCGCGTTTCTACTGTAAATAAAGCAAATTAACTGTAATTTTAAGTTGTTATAATTCCATGAGCAAAGCATTCAAAATCATACCCAATAAAGCGTCCGTACTTCTATGTATCTTACTGACCTGCCTAGGTATCCAAAATCATGCAATTGCCCAAGATACCAGTAGATCTTTATTAGACATCAACAATTCTAAATTGATCAAAAAGGTAAATGCCTTACTCGATTCTAATCAGAAGAAGATCAATAAAATAATTAATAATAAAGCCGACTCTTTAAAATCTAGATTAAATAAGACCGTAAATAGTGCTCTGCCAAGAGAGGTTGAAAAACCACTTCCCTATGAAAGACTATTAAACAAAAAATATACGCTTGGCAGAAGAGCATATCAAAATACAGTTGCTCAGTATAATTATTATTTTAATGGTCAAGTTGAATTAGATGAAATAATAACCAGAGCTAGATCCTCGTATCAAGATGACTATACACAATTACTCAATTTTTATGATTATGATTTAAATGATATTGCCAAATATCCTATCGACTCTATCATATACAGGGCCAATGCCAATATTGTTTTACATGACCTAAGAAATAATTGGGTAGATGATGCATACCTACTGATGGCCAAAGCTTATTTATTCCATAAAAATTTTGACACTGCTGGAAGTATTCTTCAGTTTATTAATTACTCTTTTGATGAAAAAGAAAATGGCGCAGACCTGCCTATTGGAAGTAACCTTAGAAATACAAAGGGTAAATTTAGTATTGCCACAGCCGAAACCAATAGAATTTGGGAGAACGAGAATGTCCGAAATGAAAGCATGATCTGGCAAGCCAGAAATTATTTTGAGACCAATCAAATCAATGAAGGAATTAGCTTACTAGAATTATTAAAGTCAGATGCATTCTTCCCTAAAAGACTTCTACCCTTTTTACATGAGCAATTGGCATATGGATATTACTTGAGTGAATCTTACGAAAACGCCGCGGTGAATTTAATCAAGGCCTTACCCAATGCTTCAGACGCCACTGCAAAAGCGAGATGGTACTTTTTAATTGCTCAATTGTACGATAAAGTGGATCAAAAAGCTGCCGCATATCCATGGTATCAAAAAGCTAGTCAATTGGCAATTAATCCCATACTTGGGGTATATGCCAAAATCAATATGATTCAATATGAAATTGAGAAAGGAAATACTAATTGGAGAGCTCTTACTGAAAAATTAGAAAAGCTAACCAAAAGAGACAGGTATGTTCCCTATGCTGATATTATCTATTTTGAAATGGCTAAAATTGCTTTTCAAAATAAAAACAATCAACAGGCTAGTATTTGGCTAATTCAATCCATCAAACAAAACAGCAATAGTTCGGAACAAAGACAAAAAGCTTTTGAACAATTAGGCAATCTTCAATATCAAATTGGTAATTACGCTATTGCAAAATTAGCCTATGATAGTTTGACAGTTTTTCTTAAAACAAATCCTAATTATGAAAATATTGTTGCTAGAAAAAAATGGATCTCCTCTATAAGTAAAAATGACAGGTCTATGCAAATTGAAGACAGTTTGCTTTACTTATCCCAACAACCTGATCAAGTAAAACAACCACTGTTTGACCAATGGTTAAAAAGAATAAATAAAGAAGAGCGTCAATTAGCCAATTTATTTTCAAATGAAATAAGAAAAGAGGATTTTACCACAAGCACAGTTCCAATTGTGAATAGTGGTTTTAATAACAAACCAGTGAATGATTTTTATTTCCAAAATAAAAGTATGGTCTCTGGTGGTAAACAGATTTTTATTCAAAAATGGGGAGAACGACCCAATATTGATAACTGGAGAAGAAAATCAAGTGGAAATATTGCCTACCAGAATAATGCATTAAGTATAGCAATGAACAATACTATTGCAAAAGATAGTTCTACCAAAGATTCCTCTAAATCCGTTGAATTATATAAAACATTCAGCAACCCCGAAGAAGAAGCACTTTCATTGAAAAAATGGAATGAAGCTGCTTTACAAAATGCTCAACTATTTTTACTACAGTTAAATGACTTTGAAAAAGCATTACCTATATACAGAAGAATAATCGAAAGAGACATTGACCCTATTGTAACAGAAAGAGCATTATTGGATTTAGCGAGTCAGTATATTCATGATAATCAAAAAGAAAAATCTGATGCAATAATAGAAAATGTAGTGAAGCGATATCCAAATGGCTTCTATGTGACTAAGAAAAAAGAAGCTACTAACAAAATCAACAACACTAAAAGCGCATTAGAAAATTATAATAATGCCTACTTCCTATCTAAAATTGGCCAATGGGATAGTTTAACAGTTGCTCATCCAAAAATTCGTCAAAGTATACAAAAGACCAAGTGGAATACTCCCTATCAATTTATCAGAGTAAAAATGTTTGCTCAACAAAGAAAAGACAGTTTAGCTTTAATTGTCTTAGACTCAATCATCTTACAAAATCAAAATGAATACATTAGAGAAAGAGCAAAAAATATTATCACCGAATTAAAGAATAGAAAAAAAACAGAAGCTTATTTGAGCCAATTGGTGAATATTATTCCGGTAAGTACTTTTACTAATTCATTAGATAGTTTAAATCTTGCTGCCACTGCTACTGGCACTTCAACATCTACGGTTAGCAATAATATCAAATTGCCAGATAGTATATCTAAACAATCTATTGCATCCAAAATTCCATTTATCAATGACAGTACCGAAGAGCATTATGTAGGAATTGTAATAAAAGGAACCAAAGAAGTTTTTGCTAAAGAAGCACAAAATGCAATGGATAATCTAAACACTGACGAGTTCAATAGCTTACAACTAAGTTCCACTTATGTTCAGTTCAATAAAGACACTTATATTGTTTGGGTAGGTCCATTTGATACTCAAAAACAAGCCATAAACTACGCCCAAAAAGTAAAACCAAGGTTAAAAACAGAAATAATCTCCTTTATACCTGCAAAACAGTATGAAATATTTATTTTTGGGAAGTCAAATATCTTGCAAATTAATAACAATGAAGATCTCCTAATGTATAGAGACTTCATGTTTAAAAATATTTATCAATAAAAAAGAAGTTTCGTGAATCAAAAAACAGATCAAGGTACTGGAAGAACTAGAAAATTCTGGAAATGGTATTTCATTTCGGGAGGTGTTTTTGCGCTTTTCCTTTTATTACTCAATTTTGGATGGATTGGGGATATGCCAGATTTGGATGATATTGAAAACCCCACTGCTTCATTGGCAAGTCAAGTATATGCCCAGGACGGAACCCCAATGGGTAAATTTTATTTAGAAGATCGTATTAGTGTAAAATATAGAGACCTTAGCCCCTATTTGATTCAAGCTTTAGTGGCGACAGAAGATAAAAGATTTTATGATCATTATGGAGTAGATGGAGAAGGTTTATTAAGAGCCATTGCATTCTTAGGTAGCCAAGGTGGTGCTTCTACCATTACCATGCAAACTGCAAAGAATTTATTTACAGATAACTGGAGTACAAAAAACAAGTTATTGCGTGTTATTCAAAAAATTAAAGAAAGTATTATTGCTATTAAATTGGAGCGCAATTTCACTAAACAAGAAATTCTTACTTTATACTTAAATACTGTTCCATTTAGTGAAAACTTATTTGGAGTAAGTAATGCTTCAAGATCTTTTTTCCAAAAAGAACCTGATAGATTAAATATTGAAGAAGCTGCATTGTTAATTGGAATGATCAATGCACCCACTAAATACAACCCTAATAGAAATCCAAAGCTGGCGCTAGAAAGAAGAAATTTAGTGTTAAACAGAATGGCTACTCAAAAGTATATTACTCAAGAGCAAGCAGAGCAATTAAAGGCAATGCCTGTTGTTACCAACTTTAAGAAGCTAGACGAAAACAATGGCCTAGGCCCCTACTTTAGAATGAACTTAGGTGAGTTCATGAAAAAATGGTGTAAAGAGCACAAGAAAAATAATGGAGATAACTACAATTTATACAGAGATGGATTAAAGATTTATACAACTATTAATCCTAGAATGCAATACTATGCAGAAGAAGCGGTAGCAAGACATATGTCCTATTTACAAAAAGAGTTTAACCAACAAAACAATATTAAAAATGGGACTATCTGGAAAGACTTTAATAATTTATTAGAGTTGGCTATCAAACAGACAGATCGTTGGAAAAAAATGAAGGCAGAAGATATTGAAGAATCAGAAATTCGAAAATCTTTTGATGAGCCTATCAACATGCGCATTTTCGCCTATAATAAAAATAGATTTATTGATACCACCATGTCTCCATTGGATTCATTAAAATATCATAAACAAATTTTACAAACAGGTTTCTTAGCGGTGGATCCATTTACTGGTGAAGTAAAAGCTTGGGTAGGTGGTGTTGATTTTAAGACATTCAAATTTGACCATGTAAATCAAAACACCAAGAGACAAGTAGGTTCTACAATGAAGCCTTTATTGTATTCTTTGGCGATTGAAAAAGCAGGTTTCACTCCTTTTAGTATTGTGCAAGACCAACAACAAAGTTTTGATGGTTATGGCATGGTTCCCAATACCCCAAAATCTTGTACTGGTATGTCCATGCCAATGGCACAAGCTTTAGCTGAATCTAGAAACTGTGCTTCTGGATTTATTATGAAGCAAATTAATCCTAAAGGCAACGAAGCAGCTAAAGAATTTGTAGACTATTTAAAGAAATGTAATATTCAAACAGAGATTCCTGCGTATCCTAGTATTGCATTAGGGTCTGCAGAAATCTCCTTATTTGAAATGGTACAAGCTTATACCATGTTCCCTGGAGGCGGCTACAATGCGCAACCATTCTTCATCAATCGTATCGAAGATAAAAATGGTAATGTATTAGAAAGCTTCTCTCCACAAAGAAGAAAAGTAATTAATGAAGTTACTGCCTACTCTGTTGTAAATATGATGCAAGGCGTTATTTCAAAAGGTACAGGAAGAAGTATGTATTCATTTGGTATTAATGCACAATCCATTGCAGGTAAAACAGGTACTACCAACGACAACAGTGATTTATGGTTTATGGGATACACCCCACAATTACTTGCCGGTGCATGGGTAGGTGCAGATGATAGATATATTAGATTTACAGATAATTATTTTGGACAAGGCGCTCATGGCGCATTACCAATTTGGGCTTACTTTATGGCAAAAGTTGCGAATGATCCATCTTGTAATTTAGACCCTAATGCAAGCTTTGTTAAACCAACAGGTATGGGAGATTTAAATATCAATTTTGTTGGTCAAGATACAACAGCAACTGATATTCCAATAGAAACAGAAGATATTAAAGCTGAATCAGACTATGTATTACCTGACCAAGTGAACAACGATATCCCTGCTACTCCACAGCCAGTTCCTACTACACCTACAGCAAAGAAACCAACAGCCAATAAAGAAGCCCAAAAACCTAAAGCTATATTGCCAAAGAAAAAAGGTTAATACTTCTTCTTTAATTGATATATAATGGTAAAATGATGGCTTAGATTATTTTGAAAAAATGCATTTGCATATTGCATGTGTAAATTATTCACTATAAAAGAACAACCAGCACTCAATCCATTTAAGCTGTTTATTTGATTTTGAATATTTAGATCAAATCTTCTTAAAAAATTATATCCTACTTCTACATTCACTGATGGACCAAGATAAACCTCAGTTGCAATAACTAGGTGATTGAATAAATTTTGATATTTACCAGGGCTATTCAAACCTTCTAATTGGTTATAAGTTGGATCATTATAAGTATTATCCCAAACTGATAATCTTTGTGCAGTTAAAGAAAATTGAAAAGGTGCATCTGCTAATTTTTTAGTTACACCGGCTGTGATATTAAAAGGCAGATTCTCTTTCTGATTGAATTTTTTGATTTGTACTCCGATATTATTGACCAATATTGCCCACTGAGTTAATCCACTATAAGGAGCATATAAAACACCAACATCTGCAGCAATACCGTTAGAATGATAGATCCCAAATTTTGATTGTACCCATTTTAAGCTTGCCCCTACTTTAAAATTATTTTGATAAGTACTTGCAGCGCTAATTTGTAAAGCATATTCATTGGGCCTAAAACTACCCAATTCATTGCCAGCAATATCTGTCATTGGAATGGTACCATAGTCCATATATTGAACACCCCAGCCAATGGTGGTTTTTGCTCTATTTAAAAAATGAGCAGCATTAAAATTATATTGATTGATTGAAGCAAGATAAGGTTTTACACTTAAGTGTATCTGACCATCCATGTCTCTATTTAATAAAGCAGGTTGATAAACAGCCATGCCTAAATCTGCATCTAAATGGCTAATGTTTACACCGCCCAATGCAGTTGTTTTAGCGGAAGGAGATAAGGTAAGAAAATTAAATACAGCATTCCCTCCTATTGCCTGAGCAGCGATTGGATTCTTAGCTAATAAAAGACAAGCCAATGCAAGTAGATTTACTAAAACATTAGTTTGTCTTTTATTGCTCATATAACAAAGCTACATTATTTGTTTAAACCAATGCTAGGTCTAAAACTTGCTGCATGGTTTTTACATAATGAAATTGAACCCCTTTGATGAAGTTTTGATCAATTTCATTGACATCTTTTTCATTTTGCCAGCAAAGAATTATTTCTTTCATACCTGCTCTTTTAGCTGCAAGTATCTTTTCTTTGATACCCCCAACTGGTAAAACCTGACCTCTCAGAGTAATCTCCCCCGTCATGGCTAAATATGGTTTAACCTTTCTACCAGTAAATGCAGAACTTAATGCTGTTAGCATAGTAATTCCGGCACTAGGACCATCTTTTGGCACTGCACCTTCTGGCACATGCACATGGATAGATTTGGTTTTAAACAACTCAGGATCCACACCTATTTTCTTATAATTCGCTTGTAAGTATGTTAATGCTGTAGTAGCACTTTCTTTCATTACATTACCTAAATTACCTGTTAATTTCAATTCACCTTTTCCTTCTGCCAATAATGTTTCAATAAATAAAATATCTCCGCCAACATAAGTCCAAGCTAATCCAACTGCAACACCAGGCATATTGACTGTCTTATACAAATCATTGCTGTATCTAGACTGACCCAATATCTTGATTAAATCTGCCTTACTTACCGTTGGTTTCACTTTGTGCTTATAAGCCAACTCTTTAGCTTGATATCTCATAATGGAAGCCAACTGTCTATCCAATTCTCTTACACCACTCTCTCTAGTATAATCTTCAATTACTTTTTCTAAAACACTATCCTGTATTTTGAAATTGATTTTATCCAATCCATGTGCCTCTTTTTGTTTAGGCAACAAATGTCTTTTTGCAATTTCAATTTTCTCTTCTACCGCATAACCACTTAAGTCAATAATTTCTAATCGATCTCTTAATGCAGGTTGAATCTGACTAATATCATTTGCCGTGGCAATAAATAAAGTCTTACTTAAATCATATTCTGATTCTAAGTAATTGTCATAGAAACTATGATTTTGTTCTGGATCTAATACTTCTAATAAAGCGCTTGAAGGATCTCCTCTTAAATCTTTACCAATTTTATCAATCTCATCTAGGATCATTACAGGATTAGAAGTTTTCACCTTTCTAATACTTTGAATAATTCTTCCAGGCATAGCACCAATATAGGTTTTGCGATGACCTCTGATTTCACTTTCGTCATGTAATCCACCCAAACTAACCCTGGTATATTTTCTACCAATAGCATGAGCTATAGATCTTCCCAATGATGTTTTGCCAATACCTGGAGGACCTAAGAAACACAAAATAGGACTCTTCATGTCTCCTTTTAATTTCAGTACCGCCAAATATTCAATAATTCTATTCTTAATTTTAGACATACCATAATGATCATTGTCTAAAACCTTTTTTGCATTCTTTAAATCATAATTATCATCTGTGTATTCTAACCAAGGTAGATCTAATAATAAATCTAAATGATTGTATACAACAGAGTAATCTGGTGTACTTGGATGCATTCTTTCCAATTTTTCCAAACCAGTTTGAAATAATTTCTTAGCAGCATCAGGCCATTTTTTATTTTCAGCCTTCTTTTTCATTTCAACAATCTCACGCTCATTAGGATCTCCACCTAATTCATCCTTGATACTCTTTAATTGTTGTTGTAAGAAATAATCTCTTTGTTGTTTGTCTAATTCTGTTCTAGTCTTATTGGCAACCTTATTTTTTAATTCAACAAATTGTAATTCTTGTTGTAAAAAATGAATTAATTTTTCTGCTCTTGGTGTAATTCCATTTAATTCAAGCAAAGCTTGTTTTTCATTAATGGACACATTCAAGTTGCTACTCACAAAATTGATTAAGAATAAAGGACTTTCTATATTCTTTAAAATCATCGCAGCTTCAGAAGGGAAATTAGGAGACAATTGAATAATCTGAGTCGCTAAATCTTTAATGGTAGCTAATAAAGCCTGAAAATTCTGATCTTCTTTACTGATCTTCTCTTCTTCAATAATCGCCACTTTGGCTTTAAAGAAGGGATCCACCTCAACCATCTCTATTAATTCAAATCTTTTCTTTCCTTGAATAATAATAGTGGTACCTCCATCTTGCATCTTGATCATCTTGATCACTTTAGCAACCGTTCCTACTTTACATAAATCTGCAGCAGTAGGATCTTCTATATTACCATCCATTTGAGAAACCACCCCAATTAATTTGTCTTTCCCAAATGCCGCTTTCACTGCCTGTATACTTTTATCTCTACCCACAGTAATAGGAATGACTACCCCTGGAAACAACACAGTGTTTCTTAATGGCAGTATAGGAATCATCTCCTCCATTTCTAATGCTGGCTCATTTTCCATATCCTGCTCATTAAACGAAAAAAGCGGTATGAACTCATTCTCTTCTTCTGTCTTAAAAAGTATATTATTCACTGTCTATCAATTTATTAATTAGCATAAATGATCTGGTCAATTTGACATAATCCTATCTCAAAAAGGATTCATTTATGAGTTTAGTATATATGCAATATATGTGCCAAAATCTGCGGTATGGGCAAAAAAAATCCCTCCGCATGCGGAGGGACCTTCTTGCAAGAAGTTTTATACTTCTAATTACTTAGTTGCAGCAGAATCAACAGCAGTTGAATCAGCAGCTACAGCAGTAGTGTCAACAGCAACAGCAGCTGTATCAACAGTTGCAGCAGCAGAATCAGTTGTTGCTTCAGTAGAAGCGCCACCACAAGCAGCTAATGCAGCGATAGCGAAAATTGCGAATACTTTTTTCATTTTCAGGTTTTTTTAAGTTTGGTATTAAAAATACGTGTGCAAATATATTGACAGCCCCTCTATTAACCAAATTTTAACTAATATTTTTAATTATTTTTTCAAAAACAACCCAAAAGCTTAGTTAAAGCCCTCCTAACTACTTCTTTCTGAAATAGATACGAATTGGCACCCCTGTAAATTTGAAATTAGCTCTAACTTGATTTTCGAGGTAATTTCTATACGGAGTCTTGATATCATCAGGGAAATTGGTGAAGAATGCAAAACTTGGAACCCTTGTTGGCAATTGCTGAACAAATTTGATTTTGATCACATGTCCTCTAACTACTGGTGCCTGGTATTTTTCTATCACTTTTAGCATGATTTCATTCAACTTAGAAGTAGCAATCTTTCTATGCTTGTTTTCATAAACATCCAAGGCTAATTCAATCGCCTTAAAAATCCTTGTTTTCTCTGTAGCTGATATAAATAGAATCGGCACATCAGTAAAAGGTGCCAGTTTGTCTTTTAACTTCTTTTCATAGTCTCTAGCAGTATTGGTGTCTTTTGGAATCAAATCCCATTTATTCACCAAAACCACTATCCCCTTACCTTTTCTAATGGCTAAACTAAAAATACTCAAGTCCTGAGCAGTTACCCCTTTTTCAGCGTCCAAAACCAACATACAAACATCGGCTTCATCCATTGCTTTAATGGCACGAATTACTGAGTAAAACTCTAAATCATCCTTCTCTTTATTCTTTCTTCTGATACCTGCAGTGTCAATTAACATGAACTCTTTTTGGAACATATTGTAATGAGTATGAATGGTATCGCGAGTAGTACCTGCAATTTCACTTACAATTGTTCTCTCTTGTCCAATCATTGCATTTAGTAAACTAGACTTACCTGCATTGGGTTGTCCAACGATAGCAATTTTAGGAATAGAAGGTGCCTCTTCTGGCTCAGCCCCTTCGGGCAATTCTGCATTGGCAGCTGTCTTTGGCTCTTCTTTGATATCTGCTGTAACAGCATCCAACAACTCCCCAGTTCCACTACCTGAAATAGAGCTAATAAAGAAGTTATGCTCAAAACCCATGGAGTAAAACTCTGTACCTTCTAGTGCCCTAGTTGAATTGTCTACCTTATTCACTGTCACATAAACTGGCTTAGTAGTTCTTCTAAGCATATCTGCCATGGCATCATCCAAATCAGTCAAACCAGTGGCAGCATCCACCATAAAAATGATGGCATTAGCCTCGTCAATGGCAATTCTAACTTGCTTTCTAATCTCCGTCTCAAACATATCGCTTGAATCTGGCACAAATCCACCCGTATCTATTACATTGAAAGACTTTCCATTCCAATCGGTAACACCATATTGTCGGTCTCTAGTAACCCCACTTATATCATCTACTATGGCCTTTCGTTCTTCTAAAAAACGATTGAACAATGTACTTTTTCCAACATTTGGTCTTCCAACAATGGCTACTGTATAGCTCATATAAATTTCATTTAAATATTTAAATAAAATAGTATAAATTATTGATAATCAATTATATAATACTATTTATATTTTATTTTTATTGATACCCGTACTCCTTTAATTTAAGGTCGTTATCTCTCCACTTAGGCTTTACTTTCACAAACAACTCTAAGTATACTTTGGACCCTATAAACTCCTCTATATCTTTTCTAGCCTGCACCCCAATCTCCTTAATCATTTTACCCTTTTCACCTATTATAATAGCTTTCTGGGTCTCTCTATTCACCACAATATCTGCCTGAATTTTAATTAAGAGCGGTTGTTCCTTATATGAATTTACTAAAACTGCTGTATGATACGGAATCTCCTCACCAAATAGTCCGTAGATCTTCTCCCTAATGATTTCACTCACAAAGAATTTAGTGGGCAAATCACTTAAATCTTCTTGGCTGTAGAAAGGAAAACCTTCTGGAACATACTCTAAAATTAATTTCAATAACCTTTCTATGTCATTCTTATTCAATGCACTAAGTGTAATTAAACTAGTGCAATATTTCTTTTCCTTAAAGAAAGCATTCGCTTCTTTTACCTGCTGTGCTGTGGCTAGATCTGACTTATTTAAGACTACAATACAAGGAACTTTTAGCTTCAATCCACTAAAAATGGCATCTACTTCCTCTAGGTTATCTCTAATATCCACCATCAATAATCCTAAATCTGCATCTTCTAAGGCCGATTTAACAGCTCCCATCATTTTCTCATGAAGCTTGTATTTGGGATCAATAATCCCTGGTGTATCCGAAAAGATTACCTGATACTCATCTTCCTTATTCAAAAAAGCCTTAATTCTATGTCTGGTGGTTTGTACTTTGGAAGAGACAATAGCCATTTTCTCGCCCATTAAGGCGTTCAGTAAAGTGCTTTTACCAGCATTAGGTTTACCAAATATGTTTACAAACCCGACTTTCATAGAAAAAAAATCCGCTCTCGATATGAATCGGGAGCGGGTTACTTTAGTTGCGAGGGAAGGGATCGAACCTCCGACCTTCGGGTTATGAGCCCGACGAGCTACCGCTGCTCTACCTCGCGATGTTTGGAGGGCAAAGGTAGGTCAATATTCTTTCTAAACCAAGTTTAAACAAAGAAAAAGCCCCTCAATTGCTTGAGAGGCTTTATTTATTTGAGAATTTAAGGATTCTAAGCAGTTGCTTTTCTGTTTTTCATATAAACATATAAGCCACCGAAAGCCACAATCAAGATAACCGGGATGGTTAAAGTGGCATTGATAATTTCTGGACCAGCTAATTTCTTAGCCTCATTGGTTACAGCAGCTAAATTTTCTGCAGTAGTACCCGCTGGTATTTTTGCAGCTACCAATTTGTCATAGAAATCACTCATAAAGATCATATAGATAGAAACTGCAAACATGCCAGCTCCACCCATTAAATTAATACCCACAGCACCCGTTTCTGGCAAGTTCTCTGACACAAATCCTAACATGGTTGGCCAGAAATAGCAAACGCCTATACCAAATACAATGGCACCTACAAATAACATATTTCCAGCGCTATGTCCTAAGATGTATAAACCAGCTGCTGCTAAAATGCTTGAGATTAATAAAACTCCTTGAGGAGACAATTTGTGTACCACTGGTTCAGCTAAACCTCTTCCTAGTACCATGATCCCCGTTTCAATAGTCAGTAAAAGAATAGCATTTTCACTTACATTCTTTAATAATACATCAATCCATTGTCCAGTAAACAATTCTGTGATGGCTGTGCCAAACATACAGATGAACATGAATATAAATAATGGATTCAATAATGATTTATACATCGTAGAAGATGAAACACCACTAGAAACACGCTCTGTTACAGGGAACTCCAATTTAGAAAATAAATAACCATACAAAATAGTTGGGATTAACATAATGCCCACTTGATAATGCATGCCTAATCCAATCTTATTGAATAAATAAACCACTAAAGTACCAATTACAATTCCACCGGGGAACCATAAATGAAAGTGATTTAATTTTGTGGTCTTGTTTTCTGGATACAAAGAAGTTACCAATGGATTACAAGAAGCTTCTACTAATCCATTTGCAATTCCCACACATAAAGTTGATACAAACAATGTCCAATATCCTGTTGCAAAAATAGTTAATGCAATTCCAGCAAAATGGAATAGAAATGCTAGTACTAGCAATCTTTTCATTCCAATGATATCAACAATAGTACCACCTACAAGAATCGCTAATGGGAATCCCCAGAAAGCAGTTGCTGCAATCGTACCTAATTGTGCGGAATCTAAATTAAAATCAATGCCCTGTTGACTTAGTACACCCGCTCTAATTCCAAAGGAAAGAGAAGTCACTAAAAGTGCCAAACAGCTGGCAACAAATAGCTTGTTTGTTTCAATGTTTTTTGACATAATCGTTGGTTTTGGTTTTTGACAGCATTAATTTAAAGCTTTTTTGCTAATTAATACCAAAAACCTCCACAATTAGTCATTTCTACGCTTGATATTGGAAGCACCTGATGAATGAGTTTCAGAAATTTTAGCATCGCCAGAATAATGAATAGAACTTGCACCAGAAGCTGACAATTTCATTAATTGAGACACATTGATAGAAACATCACTTGCACCAGAAGATGACACCACTGCGCCTTTTACTTTAAATTCACTCAATTTTGCATCGCTAGCCCCTGAACATTCAATTGCCAAATCTTCTGCAGAACCTTTTAATTCAACATTACTTGCTCCAGAACAATCAATAGTCACATTAGTTGATTGAGCATTAGCTTTAAAGCTTGAAGCACCAGACAATTCCATTAATATGGTTCCAACATTAAAATTCGCATTTTTCAAATCACTAGCACCTGACATCTTAATTCTCATTTTAGGAGACTCGATCGTTCCTACAATATGAACATTAGAAGCGCCTGAAGCAGATAATGCATTAATCTCTTTGATACTAACATAAGCCTTGGTTTTATAGTTTCCCCATTTCTTCCAAGAAAACCAGTTGCCAGACTCCCCTAATCTAATAATCAAGGTACCCCCAACTACTTCAGTAACTATTTGATCTCTGATATCATCTTCAGAAGCACTCACCGCCACTTCGTTTACATTTGACTGAGTAAGGTATAAATCAATTGCGCTAGAAACTCTAATGGCATTAAAAGCTGGCACAGACCTTTTTTGAGCATGTGAATCATAGATTAAGCCAGATTTTTGAGCCATTGATTGTAAGCTAATGGCCAATAAAAGAAAGCATAGTATTTTTTTCATAGTAGTTATTTATTTCTGTAAAACGAAAATGGCTTCATAAAGTTACAATAGTAGATACCGGAATTTATATTTAATTTTACCCCGTCCTCGGGGTGCTGTAAAAAGCTGAGATAAAACCCGTTGAACCTGAACAGGGTAATTCCTGCGAAGGGAAGGTACCGCACCACTCGTGCACTTCTCGTAGCTTGTTATTCCTGTTCCCAAATTTTAACTTTAAAAAGCAAGTAATGAAAAAATTATTGGGAACATTCATTGTAGTATTTATATGGGCAATAAGTAATGGCCAATCTACAAAAATCAAGAACAACACGGATAGTATTAGAAACCTTCCCCCATTGGAAGTACAATCTGTTAGGGCTGCGGAAAATAGCCCTTTTGCTAAAAGCAATATAGACAAGTCAACTATTGCATTAAGAAATGTTGGACAAGACCTACCATTTTTATTAGAGAACACGCCCTCTGTAGTGGTGAATGCAGATGCAGGAAACGGAGTTGGTTATACAGGCATCAGAATAAGAGGTACGGATGCAACAAGAATCAACTTTACATTAAATGGTATTCCCTACAACGACCCTGAAAGTATGGGAACCTTCTTTGTAAATATTCCCGATTTCGCTTCAAGCGCCAATAGTATTCAAATACAAAGAGGCGTTGGAACCAGCACCAATGGAGCGGGCGCATTTGGCGCAAGTGTAAACTTAATGACCAATGATTACAGACCTAGCGCATATCTATCTAGCCAAAACAGTATTGGATCATTAAATACTTTCAAAAACAACTTGACATTTGGATCAGGCTTATTGCATAATCAATTCACTATAGATGGTAGAATTAGCCAAATTAATAGTGATGGATATATTGATAGAGCTTCTAGCAACTTAAAAAGCTTTTATGTAAGCACCACTTATTGGGGCGAGAAATCTTCATTAAGATTAAATGTATTCAGTGGTAAAGAAAAAACCTATCAAGCTTGGTATGGGGTTCCAGAAGAATTATTAAGTACCAATAGAACCTTTAATCCAGCAGGAACTGAAAAAGCAGATGCCCCATATGAGAATCAAACAGATAATTATTATCAAAACCATTATCAATTATTTTACAATAAGCAAATCAGTCAACAATGGAAATGGAACACTGCTTTTTATTATACCAAGGGAAGAGGATATTACGAAGAATATAAAGCTGGAGTTGATTTTAAAGATTATAATATTGATATCAAAAACAAAACCAATGTGCCCTCAGATTTAGTTAGAAGAAGATGGTTAGACAATGATTTTTATGGTCAAATTGCCGCCATCACTTATCAAGACAACCTAAACGAATTAACATTAGGTGGAGGCTGGAGTAAATACGATGGATTACATTTTGGCACACTACCCTATTTAAGTACATCATTGGCACCCAAAAATTATAAATACTATGACAATGATGCCAACAAATCTGAAAATAACTTGTATGCTAAATGGGATAGAAAAGTAAGTGCTACAACGAAAAGTTTTATAGACTTACAAGTTAGAAATGTTCAGCATAGAATGAATGGATTTACTAAAAATACCGATTTAAACATTGAAAGAAAGTTTACCTTCTTCAACCC
>JACCDN011037421.1_pt1 | contig 17238 bp, 15 predicted proteins | sample 7441691 | NCBI WGS metagenome assembly JACCDN01 (sample SAMN15323439, study PRJNA562643) | freshwater metagenome | isolation source: river surface water | place: USA:Blue River Watershed | collected 2017-08-16
CATTGAGTTACAGACGCGTTACCAACTTGTTATCAGCAAAAGTTGTCAATCGGTTGCCAAAACTAATACCATCATGAATAACTGGTTAGCAATCCAGGATTATTAATCAACCAATAAAAAGGACAACAAATGAAGCAAACAAAGCGAATTGCAGCCTCAGTGGCTGCACTTGCTCTAGCTGCAGTGGGCCTAACTGGTATTGCGCCAGCTCAGGCTGCCAACAAGACAGATCTTGTACTTGGTGTAGTTACTGAACCAACCACTTGGGATCCAATTGGTGCCAACATCGGGCACTTTATTCCTTACTACCAGGCTGTTTACGACAACCTGATCCTTCGTTCTCCAGACGGTAGCTTCAAGCCAAACCTTGCTACCAAATGGCAGCTAGCCGACGACTCAAAGTCGATGACTATCGATCTTCGTTCGGGTGTTAAGTTCACCGACGGAGAGGCCTTTAACGCTGAGGTTGCAAAGGCAAACCTTGACTCCTACATCGGTGGTGTTGGTCCATACACAGCAAAGCTTGCTGGTACTACTGTTTCGGTGGTTGACGCAGACACCATCAAGTTGACCATGTCGACCCCTAACCCGGAGATGGTTTACTGGTTGGCGACTACTGGAAGCTTTATGGCTAGCCCTAAGGTTTTGAAGACCACCGGGCTTAAGACAAAGCCAGTAGGTTCTGGTCCTTACACGCTTGAGTCTGCAACCGTAGGTTCCCAGTACATCTTCAAGGCAAACCCAAAGTATTGGGACAAGTCAAAGCAGAAGTTCTCAAAGATCACCTTCAAATTCTTGAGTGACAACACAGCTCGACTAAACGCCTTGCTAGGTGGTCAGGTTGATGCTGCATATTTGACAGCTGGAACTGTAAACGCTGCAAAGAGCAAGGGTAAGAAGATTTTCTCTGAGGCTCGCGCAGTGGACTACAAGGGAATCATTCTTTTTGACCGGGCGGGAAACAAAAACCCAGCACTTGGCAAGCTAGAAGTTCGTCAAGCGCTGAACTACGCAATCAACCGTGCAGCATTGGCAAAAGCAGTAGAGGTAAACGCCCAGCCAACCACGCAGATCTTCTCGCCTAACGGCACCGCGTACCAGAAGTCACTAGACAACTACTACAAGTACGACGTTGCTAAGGCTAAGGACCTAATGGCAAAGGCTGGTTACGCAGATGGTTTCACCCTGAGCCTCAACAACTGGGCTGAGCCTAACTTGAACGCACTAGTCGAGGGTTACCTAAAGGCAATCAACGTTAAGGTCAACTGGGTGCAAGACACCAACTGGTACGCAAATGCTAAGGCTGGAAAGTTCGAAGCAATCATCATGCAGATTTTCCAGGGCACTGACTTGGTTACCGCAGAAACTGCAGTGGCGAAAGACGGCGGTTGGAACAACCTTAAGTACGAGAGCGCTTCTATGAAGAAGGCCTGGGCTGTTCTGGGACAGACTGGAACCACTAACCAGGTGAAGGCTCAGACTGCAAAGATGAACCAGATTGCTGTTGAAGAGGCTTGGTTCGTGCCGTTCTACCGTGTGCTTCACTTCGTTGGTGCATCTAACCGCGTGAAGACTCAGATTCAGGCTCAGAACGCAGTTCCTTACCTATACAACTACGCTCCAACCGGAAAGTAGTAACTAACTAATCTCGAACTGGGTGGTCTAGTTCTCCGGATCACCCAGTTCGCGGTTAACTCAGCTGAAAGGCACCGAGATGCTCGGATTTATTGCAAGGCGTTTACTCTCAGGAGTGCTCCTCCTGTTTGTAATTACCAGCGTTGCTTATTTTTTAGTCTTCTTTACTGTTGACGGCGTGGCCTATCGCCTGCTTGGCGACTCGGCAACCGAAGCAGACATCTTGGCAAAAAATCACGAGCTTGGACTGGACCAACCATTCTTTACTCGCTACCTGGGTTGGCTTTCAGCCGCGGTCCAGGGGGATTTCGGTACCTCATGGTTTAACAACGAACCAATTATCGATGCACTGGCAAATCGACTTCCGGTGACAGTCACGGTTGTCGGCATCGCTATTTTAATTTCTGCACTACTAGCTGTTGTGCTTGGAATGGCAGCGGCAATCAAAGGTGGATGGATTGATCGCTTGGTTCAGCTACTTGCCATCACCGGATTTGCAATTCCCGGATTCGTAATTGCAATCGTCACCGTAACAATTTTTGCAATTACATTTACTTTGCTCCCGGCAACAGGCTGGGTGCCATTCTCTGAAGATCCAATTGCTTGGCTTCTTTCAATCATCATGCCAACTTTTGCGCTAGTCATCGCGACCGTTGCGTCATCGGCACAGCAAATTCGTTCGGCTATCAAAAATGTCTATGAGCGTGACTGGGTGCGCACACTGCGCAGTCGCGGAATCGCAGAAAGAGAAATTCTTTTCAAGCATGTGCTGCGTGCCGCTGCACCCTCGGGCCTAACCGTGCTTAGTTTGCAATTTGTTGGAATGCTTGGTGGATCTGTAATCATCGAAAGCATTTTTGCTCTGCCAGGTATGGGCCAGTATGCAGTAACTGCAACTGGTTCTGGAGACACACCCGTGGTTATGGGTGTTGTGGTGTTCACAGTCGTGGTGGTAATCATCGTCAACCTCGTAGTCGACCTCATCAATGGCTGGCTAAACCCAAAGGTGCGTGTTAAGTAATGTCTCAGCCAACAACTTCTCAAGCGGTAAACCGTCAAGGTCTGTTTACTCGACTTGTAAAAAATCCACTCGGTTTGGTAACCCTTGGTTACATAGTTTTGGTGGTGCTGGTAGCCGCACTGGCTCCGGTAATCGCTCCAATGGATCCGCTACTTACCGATCCAAATAGCATCATGACCCCACCGGATGGCACGCACCTATTGGGTACCGATTCTGCGGGTCGTGATGTGCTGAGCCGCCTAATTTACGGAGCTCAGGCAACCCTTATAGCCGCAGCAATTGTGGTTGTGGTGGCAATCATGATTGGTGTTCCGTCTGGTCTCCTAGCCGGATACTACGCTGGCAAGTTTGATGCGATTTCATCTTGGCTGTCAAACATGATCATGGCGCTTCCCGCGATGATTGTTTTGCTAGCGGTTCGAACCGCTCTGGGCCCTTCGATTTATTTGATCATGACCGTGTTCGGAATCATCATCGCCCCAGGCTTCTTCAGATTGACTCGCACAGCTGTTATGGGTGTGCGCAACGAGTTGTATGTTGATGCCGCAAGGGTCTCGGGTTTGAGCGATGCGCGAATCATTGGAAAGCATATTTTTACTGTGGTGCGTGCACCAATCATTATTCAGTCAGCCATGATTTCTGGAATTGCAATTTCAATTCAGTCTGGTTTGGAATTTCTTGGGCTAGGTGACACCACATTGATCAGCTGGGGAAGCATGATTAATGACGGCTTCCGAAACATATTCATTACTCCGCTTCTAGTTATTTGGCCGTCTTTGGTTATTTCGTTGACCATTGGTGCATTTGCATTGTTGGGAAATGCAATTCGAGATGGTCTTGAAGATTCGCAGAAAATCGAATCAAGCAGCAAGAAGCCAAATAGTCCAAAAGTGAAAACCGCATCAACCAAGGTGGAAAACAGCAAACACTTGCTGTCGGTATCGCACCTAAGTGTTGGTTACCCTCAGGGTGACGGCGGTCTCAAGACCGTAGTGACCGATGTTTCATTCCACTTAGACAAGGGCGAGGTCTTGGGAATCGTGGGCGAGTCTGGTTCTGGAAAATCTCAGACCGCTTTCTCGATTCTCGGTTTGCTTCCGAGCAATGCACAAATCAGTACTGGGCACATCCTGTTTGACGGAAGCGATTTGGTAAGCGAAGAGTCTGGTGCGGTTTCGCAGAAGGCAATGGCAGAGTTCCGTGGAAAACGAATTGCCTACATTCCACAAGAGCCAATGAGCAACCTAGACCCGAACTTCACGGTTGGTTACCAGCTGGTCCGCCCAATCGTTCGCACTCTTGGCGTATCAAAGCAGGAGGCACGTGAGCGCGTATTCAAACTTTTAGACATGGTTGGAATCCAAAATCCGGAGAGAGTTTTTAAGTCATATCCGCACGAGGTATCAGGAGGTATGGCACAACGAATCCTGATTGCCGGGGCCATTTCATGTGAGCCAGACCTGCTAATCGCAGACGAACCGACCACAGCGCTGGATGTAACTATTCAGGCTGAAGTGCTCGATCTACTGCGAGACCTACAAAAGCGACTTGGAATGGGACTACTCCTGGTAACCCACAACTTTGGGGTAATTGCTGACCTCGCCGATCGCGTAGTAGTTATGCAACACGGACGCGTAGTTGAGAGTGGAGAGGTTCGAAGCCTGCTTCGGTCGCCGAAAGAAAAGTACACCCAGGAACTTCTTGGATCAATGCTTGAGGGTAAAAAACCAATGACCATGCTTACCGGAAATGCGAGGGACTAAACATGACTCAGCAGCTACTAAAAGTAGAAAACCTCGATGTTACTTATCCTGCAAAAGGTTTTGGAAAAACAGGTTTCAAGGCATTGCACTCGGTGAGCATTCAAGTTGAATCTGGCAAGACACTTGGTCTGGTTGGAGAATCCGGTTCAGGTAAGACAACACTTGGTCGTGCAATTCTTGGTTTAGCTCCGGTTACCGCAGGTTCAATAACTTTTGAAGGCAAAGAAATTTCACATGCATCAAGAAAAGAGCGACGCCAGTTAAGTCGTGAGATGCAGGTGGTATTTCAGGATCCTTACACTTCACTGAATCCATCAATGGAAATCGGACAAATTCTTGCTGAACCGCTTCAGATTCAAGGAATGGACGCAGCAAATTCTAGAAAGCGAATTGCTGAACTTTTGGATCAGGTTGGTTTGCCTTCTGATGCACTGCAAAGACTGCCACGTGAGTTTTCCGGAGGACAACGCCAGCGTGTGGCAATTGCACGAGCACTTGCCCTTTCTCCGAAACTTATAGTTTGCGATGAGCCGGTTAGTGCACTTGACTTAACGACCCAGGCCCGCATTTTGGATTTGTTTTTACAAATTCAAAAAGACACTGGCGTGAGCTATCTATTTGTCTCACACGACCTCGATGTAGTGAGGCACATTAGTCACGACGTTGCAGTGATGTACAAGGGTGAAATCGTGGAGCAGGGTCCGTCTCAGCGAGTTACCGTTAAGCCTTCTCACCCTTACACGCAGAGACTGTTGATGGCTTCACCAGTTCCGGACCCTGATCGACAAGCTGTTCGTCGCGAGGAGCGCCGCAAGTTGCTTGCGCTTCAGACCCAGTCGGCCTAGCCGTTAGACTTTGGAAACAGTTTCCAAAAGTTGCCAAAAGTTTCCAATCCAGGAGTTAAGTTGTCAAACAAGAGCACCAAGAAGCCACTTGCTGGTGCGGCAACGATTTATGACATTGCGGAACTAGCCGGTGTAAATCCTTCAACTGTTTCACGAGCCCTAACCACGCCTGGACGAATCAGTGCCAAGACTGAGGCCAAGATTCGCGCCGCTGCGAAAGAACTAAATTACGTAGTCAATCCATTTGCTCGTGCACTTCCAACAGGTCGAACCAAAATGATTGCGCTAATGATGGCGGACATTACTAACCCAGTATTCTTCGGTGTGATCCGTGGAGCGGAAGCGCTTGCGGCAGAACACGGCTATGTACTAGTGATCGCAGAATCCCAGGAATCAAGTTCTGATGAAGAAACAATCATTCAGAGAATTTTGCCAACAGTAGACGCCGTTATGTTGATTACTACACGTCTACCTGATGCCGATATTCAACGAATCAATGAAATCAAACCAGCAGTTCTAGTGAACCGAGTGGTTAAAGGCGTTCACGATGTTGTGCCTAATTTTGCACCAGGTGCCGAACAAGCCGTGCAGCACCTCAAGAATCTTGGACACAAGAGCATTGCATATTTGAACGGCCCACTAACTTCATGGATGAGCAAACATCGTTGGGAATTGCTCATGAAAGCAGCTGTTGCTGAGGGACTGTCTATTGTCGAAATCGGTCCAAATAGACCTGACCTCGCTGGAGGAGTTGCCGCAGTTGATCGAGTAATTGCCGCAGGGGTGACGGCAGTAATTACTTACAACGACGTAATGGCAATCGGCCTGCTTCGTGAATCGATTCGACGCGGAGTAAATGTGCCAAAAGATTTGAGCATCATTGGTTTTGACAACATTTTCGCGAGTGACTTCACTACTCCTGCTTTGAGCACGGTTCAATTGCCACTGGAACAACTCGGTAGAGATGCAATCAAAATGCTTCTTGAACTACTAGACAAAGAGAATGCGACTAAGGTTCCGATGCACAGATCCAAGCTCGAAACCTCTCTCCTGGTTCGCGACTCTACAGCAAAGGCCAAGGCCTAAAAATGAATGTAACAATCCCGTCACGACTGGCCTGTAGGCTTGGCAACCGATTGACAAAAATCGTGAAAACTGGTCAAATATGAGTATGCAATTGATTAAGAACCGCTTATTTAATGGCACAGAGGGCGAAATTGCCCTTGCTGCTGAGCTGTTCGAATCTGTTTCGGCTATGCCGATAATTTCGCCCCATGGTCACGTAGATCCCCGGTTGCTTGCTGAAAATAAACCATTCACAAACCCCGCTGAGCTCTTTATTTACTTTGACCACTACGTAACCCGGTTGCTTCACGCAGAGGGTTTCTCATTGGCTGAACTTGGCAAAGGTGACACATCTCCTTTAGCTGCGCGCAATGCCTGGAGAGTATTTTGCGAAAACTGGCACATCTTGGCCGGCACTGCTTCTGGATTTTGGTTGACATCGACTTTTGAACAATTGTTTGGCATTACAGAGACTCCATCCGGTAAGAATGCAGATTCGCTTTACGACCAAATTGCGGCTCAATTGCTGGAACCAGAATTTTTGCCACAGGCCTTATTCAAAAAATTCAATATCTCGGTTTTAGCCACCACCGATGATCCACTTGATGATTTGCAATTTCATTTGCAGTTGCAGCATGATTCAAATTTCACTGGTCGAGTAATTCCAACCTTTAGACCAGATCAGTATTTGGATCCTAGAGTTTCAAATTGGAAAGACAATGTCCAAAAACTAATTGACACAGTAAATCTAGATTCGGTCAAATACGTTAACTTCATCAAAGCTCTAGAAGATCGTCGAGCATACTTCAAGCAGCATGGAGCGGTATCCACAGATCACGGTGTTCATGAGCCATACACTGCAGATCTATCTGAATCTGAAGCTGAAAGAATATTCGGCGCTTGCCTAAGTGGTAAGGCGAGCGAACTTGAAAAACGCGAGTTTGCTGGTCATATGCTTACGCAGATGGCGCGCATGAGTTGCGACGATGGACTTGTAATGACCGTGCACGCTGGTGTATTTAGGAATCACCATGGTGAAACTTTTGAGAATTATGGAGCAGACACAGGGCACGACATTCCTGTTGCAGTTGAGTTCACCAACAACTTGCGCACACTGCTTAATAAATACGGAACTCACAAAAACCTAACTTTGATCCTGTTCTGTCTAGACGAAAATGTTTGGAACAGAGAGATTGCCCCGCTAGCCGGCTTTTATCCATCTGTGCGGGTTGGGGCTCCTTGGTGGTTCTTTGATGCCCCAGATTCGGCGATGAGATTCCGCGAAAAAGTCACTGAGATTGCTGGTTTCTACAGGGGTTCAGGGTTCATTGATGACACCCGAGCTTTTCTATCTATTCCAGTCCGCCATGAAATGGCCCGCCGCGTTGACTCGATGTTTTTGGCTCGATTGGTTTTTGCTGGGCGAATCACAGAGGACCAGGCCCGGCAGATCGCAGTCGATTTGGTGGATGCCATCCCGCGAAAGGCTTTCAAACTATGAAGCTAAATCGCGAAAACTATTCGGCACCGCTTGCGCCAGAGCGCATGGTGCACATTGGCATTGGAGCATTCGCTAAGGCACACCAACTTTGGTACACCCAGCAGGTAGACAAAGAAAACGAATGGGGTGTAGTGGCCTTTACCGGTCGCTCTCCAAATATTGCGGACCAGCTAACCGAACAAGATGGTCTCTACACTCTTGTCGAACGAGGTGCTAATGGCGACAGTTTTGAAGTGCTCAGTCGAATAGTTCGAGCCGAAGATGGAACCGATGTTTCACAATTAACAAAAACAATTTCTAATCCAGGCATAGCTTTAGTTACCTTGACCATCACGGAAGCGGGCTACGGATTTACCAAAGATGGGCGATTGGATTTAGAAAACCCTGCTCCGGCGATTAACCGCATGGCCTTTGCGCTTGATATGCGTCGTCGAATTAATTCCGGGCCGATTGCTTTGGTTTCGTGCGACAACATTCCGAACAACGGCGAGCTTCTCAAAGATGCAATCACCAACGTATTTTCTACTTTTGATGACGAAGCAATGCAGTGGCTAAAACAAAATGTTGCATTTGTCTCCACGTCGATTGATCGCATCACGCCTAAAACCACTGACGAAGATATTGCTCTAGTGGCTGCTGAAACTGGCTGGGAAGACAATTCGGTTACCGTTACAGAGCCATTCAAAGATTGGATTCTTTCTGGAGAATTTCCGGCCGGTCGTCCGAACTGGGAAATGGCGGGCGCAAAGTTTGTTGACAACATAGAGATTTTTGAAAAGCGCAAACTTTGGCTTTTGAATGGGGCACATAGTCTGCTTGCTTATCTGGGAATTGCACGAGGGCATATCACGGTTGCTGAAGCCATCGCTGATAACGAGTGCCGCAGTTGGGTTGAAGCTTTTTGGGATGATGCTGAGAAGCACCTACCTCAGGCCGAACTCCAGTTGGAGCAGTACCGAGCGGCGCTTCTGGATCGATTTGAAAATCCGCGTATCGCTCACCAACTTCGTCAAATCGCCATCGATGGCGCCACCAAACTTGCCGTGCGAATTGTCCCGGTTGCTAATGCAGAACTCACTGCTGGTCGAAATGCTAGTGCTGAAGCTCTAGTTATCGCCGCGTGGGTGGCTTTCCTGACTACGGGTGAATTCGTGGACAGCCAGGCTGAAGCAATTCGACTAGCGCTCGGCAAGCCAGATTCAAAGCGGGCACTGGTTGCCCTGCTAGATCCAGAGCTGGCCACGAGAGACGAATTTATGTCTCTGGTGGAGAGTTTTATTTTTTAACAATTTGGCAATCGTTTGCCATAAAGAAAGGGCAGCAATGTTAAAACCGCAGGCAACATCAACTCGAGAGCTACTCAACCTAGATGGCCTTTGGGATTTTAAGGTCGACTTCAAAGACGAAGGTTTTAGTCAAAACTGGGCCGGGAAACAGCTATCGACTGACCTCCAGGCACCGGTGCCATCAAGCTACAACGATATATTCACTGACCTAAAGATTCGTGAACACAGTGGCTGGGTTTGGTACCAGCGTCAGGTGCGTGTGCCTCGCGGCTGGAATGATGAGCAGATCATGGTTCGGGTTGATAGCGCAACTCACGAAGGTGTGGTTTTTGTTAATGGCAAAGAAGTGGTTCGTCACGTGGGCGGGTACATGCCATTTCAAGCAGACATCAGCAGTCATGTTTCTGCTGGCGAAGAATTTACTTTGACAATTGCGGTTAGCAACGTGCTAACTAACGAAACTATTCCGCCTGGACGAGTAGTGACTAAGGATGACGGCACGCGTCAGCAAACTTACTTGCACGACTTCTACAACTATTCAGGTTTGGCACGAAGTGTTTGGATCTATTCAGTTCCAGAGACACACGTCGAAGACGTGACCGTAGTGACAGATTTTTCCGGAACTAACGGTTCAGTAGATTACAAAGTTGCAACCTCGGGCGATGCAGAAGTCTCGGTATCACTTATGAACGAAGACGGTGTTGAAGTTGCCTCAGCAAGTGGAGCAAGTGGGAAATTATCGATTGCAAATGTAAAACTTTGGCTGCCGGGAAATGCGTATTTGTACAAGCTTGTAGTGCGTGCCAGTGCCGGAGGCAAGTTAGTCGATGAGTATTCAATAAATGTGGGTGTTCGCACTGTCAAAGTCGAAGGAAATAAGTTCCTGATCAACAATGAGCCTTTCTATTTCACTGGTTTCGGTATGCACGAAGATCACGTGGTTAAGGGCAAAGGTCACGACAATGCATTCTTGGTAAATGACTTTGAGCTCTTGAAGTGGGTTGGTGCAAACTCATTCCGCACATCGCACTATCCATACGCCGAAGAAGTTATGGACTACGCAGACCGCCACGGCATCGTGATCATCGATGAGACCGCCGCAGTTGGCTTGAATCAAAGCTTCACCAGCATGTTTGGTGGACCAAAGCTACCTACTTTCGGGCCAGAGACCGCAAACGAAAGGACTCAGGCGAACCTGCTACAAGCGGTGCGTGAGTTGATTCAGCGCGACAAGAACCACCCGTCGGTGGTGCTCTGGTCAATCACAAATGAATCAGAAACCGGTGTGCCAGAGGCAGTCGACTTCTTCAAGCCAGCGATTGACTTGGCTCACGAGTTGGATTCCACTCGTCCGGTGACCTACGTCAACGTGATGACCGAACCATTCAACAAGTGCATGGTTGCACCTTTGGTAGACGTAATTTGTTTGAACCGCTACTGGGGTTGGTATGAAGACCACTTTGACCTTAGCAACGCAAAGATTCACTTCGAGAAGGAACTTAACGGTTGGACCGAAAAGTACAACGTTCCATTCATAATCACCGAGTATGGTGCTGACACTCTTGCAGGTGGCCACAGTATTCACGAGCTCCCATGGAGCGAGGAATACCAGACTGCTTACCTCGACATGAGCCACTCTGTCTTCGATAAATTCCCATCCGTTGTTGGTGAACATGTCTGGAACTTTGCTGACTTCCAAACTAAGCCTGGAATTTTCCGTGTGCTAGGTAACAAAAAGGGTGCGTTTACACGCGACCGTCAACCTAAGGCGGCAGCACATAACTTGCGTGCCCGCTGGACAAAACTTAACAATCGCAAACCTAACTAATAGTTGAAACGAGATCTCAAATGAAGATTGCAAAAGCTGATGTTTTTGTTCACTCGCCTGGACGTAACTTCGTCACTCTAAAAATCACCACTGATGACGGGCTAGTCGGTTACGGAGACGCGACGGTTAATGGTCGTGAACTTGCTGTGGCTTCGTATTTGCGCGATCACCTTGCGCCAATGTTGATTGGTCGCGATGCGCACAACATCGAGGACACCTGGCAATACTTCTACCGTGGCTCATACTGGCGTCGTGGACCAATTACCATGACGGCAATTGCGGCAATTGATATGGCGCTTTGGGACATCAAGGCCAAAGCTGCAAACATGCCGTTGTATCAGTTGCTGGGTGGAGCTTCTCGCGAGGGATGCTTGGCATACGGCCACGCCTCTGGCCGCGATGTGCAGGAAATCTTCGACAGCATCCGTCAGCACCAAGAAAAGGGTTACAAGGCAATCCGCGTGCAGACTGCGGTGCCTGGCTTGAACTCGGTTTACGGTGTCGCAGCTTCGGCCAATGCCAGTGCCGGTGCGGGTTCTGGCAAGGGAGCATCGTCAGCTCGCTACGATTACGAGCCAGCTCGTCGTTCTACAGTTCCAGTTGAAGAGGAATGGGACACTCGCGCTTACCTCACTTACATTCCATCAGTATTCGAAGCCGTGCGAAATGAATTCGGTCCGGAGTTGCCATTGCTTCACGATGGTCATCACCGTCTCACCCCGATTCAGGCTGCTCGCCTTGGAAAGTCACTTGAACCTTACGACCTGTTCTGGCTAGAGGACCTGACTCCAGCGGAGAACACCGATGCGTTTCGTTTGATTCGTCAACACACCACGACACCGCTTGCCGTCGGCGAAATCTTTAACACCATCTTCGATTACAAAGATCTTTTCGAAGAGCAGTTGATTGACTACGTCCGCTCACCGGTAAGTCACGGTGGTGGAATTACTCCACTGAAAAAGATCTTCGACTACGCAGCTGTATATCAAATCAAGAGCGGTGTACATGGCCCTACAGATGTTTCACCTATTGGTCACGCTGCATCACTGCACCTTGGTATGGCAATTCACAACTACGGAATCAGTGAGTACATGCAACACTCGCCAGACACCAATGACGTTTTCCAGCCTGAATACACCTTCAGCGACGGACTAATTCGCCCAGGCACAAGCCCTGGTCTTGGAGTCAGCTACGACGAAAAACTCGCAGCACAGTTTGAATACGAACCTGCATACTTGCCAGTCAACCGACTCAAGGTCGACGGCACCATGCACGACTGGTAAGAAGAGAAAGTTTCGAGACTAAGTTATGACCATGCGGATAGTTGTGATGGGCGTCTCGGGATGCGGCAAGTCAACTGTGGGCAGCATGCTCGCGGAAAAGCTGAACGCAAAATTCATTGATGGTGATGACCTGCACCCTGCGGAGAATAAAGCCAAGATGGCTGCAGGCATCGCCCTCAATGATGAGGATCGTTTACCCTGGCTTACTAAAGTCGGACAGGCTTTAGCTAATGACAAGTATGTGGTCATCGCCTGCAGTGCTCTGAAAAGAAGATATCGAGACTTAATACTCGAGAGTGCACCTGATGCGATTTTTCTTCATCTTCACGGCAGTCGAGCGGTTCTTGAAGAGCGTATGGCTGCAAGACAAAACCACTTCATGCCGACTAGTTTGCTCGACTCACAGTTAGCAACTCTTGAACCGCTCGACTACGACGAACCGGGTCGAGTTGTATCGATCGAGCAATCGATTGAACAAATTGTGGACTCATGCCTGGAGTTAATTAGAGAATAGGCACGTGAGTTTTAGAGAAGATCCGCTAGAGGACTTCGCTCCGGATGAAGCAGAAGAGCTTTGGGGCGGTGGTCCGGCAGAACTTCGGGATGCCAAGGTCAGGCACATCCCGTTCTATAAATTCACCTACTACGCTGATCGACTCGACTTGCGTCATGCCGGTTATGAACTGGAGAAGTTCGAGCAACTCTTTGATTTGCTAGATGAGGCTCGGGTATCGCAAGCACAAAAAGTTAATCGGCTACTGCATTTGCCTTCTGGTCGCGAGGGCAACCCGATTTGGCAGCCAAGGCGTGCTCGTGAAATTGAATTTCGCGTTATCGAATCGCTTCACCAATTTGGTTTGAGTATCGTGCCAAATAGGTTGCGCAAAGTTTTGGGTAGAGCATTTAACGATGGCGAAATGAGTGCCTTCGATGTTGATCTAATCGACGTTTTCTATTGGGCCTCACTGGCTAAGGTGGCACGAGACTTCATCTGGCGTGATGAGCGGCTCGAGGCTTGGGCGGAGTATCTGGAGTATCCGCTGCGCAGAGCCTTCGGTGCTAACGCAGTTGCTGCTTAGTGACCGACACCGCGAACTTTGTCTTTAACCTTTTTCTCCTGAATGATTCGGTTATCTGCAATCCAGTCCATTACTGCAAACAGAACTCCAGAACCAACGAAGGTTAGGTGGATGACAATTCGCCAGATAACCCCATCGCCAACTTTCTCTTGACCCGACGCTGAAAGGTCGATGAAGTCTTTGAGCAGTTCGATAACCGAAAGTGCAACCAATGAGCCAATCAGCTTGATCTTCAAACCGCTAAAGTCGATGGTGCCCATCCAGTGCGGACGGTCGACTGATTGGTGAGCAACTTCAATCTTGGAAACGAAGTTTTCGTATCCGGCAAATAGCACGATCAAAATTAGGTTGCCAAGTAGCACGAGATCGAGAAGACCAAGAAGATCGAGGGTGAAAACGTGGGCGTCATCCACGTTGATGTGCTCCACAAGGTGAACAAATTCAACCGCATAACGGTAAACGAGTAGTGCGAGCGCACCAACGAGTCCAATGTATAGAGGTGCAAGCAACCAACGCGCACCGAAGATAAATACTTCTAAAAAGTGAGTGAACTTTTTCATCGAATCTCCTGGTTCTTTGGTTGGTTCGAGACTACCAATCGGCTAGCCAAATAGCGCAGGAATGGTTGCCTTGAATCCGTTTCGAAGATCTTCGAGTGGGAAGGTAGCTAGGTCCTGGATTTCGAGTTCGCCCGAATTGTCGGTGACACCAATGCGAAGCACTGGAATTCCGCGAGCTTCGCAGAGTCCGACAAACTTCACATCATCTTCGCGACCAACTGAAACAATTACTCTTCCGGTTGATTCACTGAACAGTGCGCAGGTGCGGTCGACGTTGTCGCGCTCTGAGATTTCGTTAATCCAAATGCGTGCACCCATGTTGAATCGAAGTACTGATTCAACCAGTGCCTGAGCAAGACCTGCTTCGCTGAGGTCGTGTGCTGAAGCTAGTAGACCCTGAAGTGAAGCTCCGTGGAGTAGGTCGGCTAGAGCAGCTTCGTGAGCGAGGTCGACAACCGGCGGGCGTCCGCCAAGGTGGTCGTGGATTACCTCAGACCATACTGAGCCGTCGAGCTCATCCTTGGTGGTGCCGAGAAGGTAGATGTTATTGCCGGCGTCCTGCCAGCCAGATGGCACGCGGCGAGCGACGTCGTCGATGACACCAAGAACACCGACCACCGGAGTTGGGTGGATTGCTACATCGCCGGTCTGGTTATAGAAGCTGACGTTTCCACCGGTCACTGGGATGCCCAGTTCGAGACAGCCGTCGGCTAGTCCGGCAGTGGCCTGCTTGAACTGCCACATGACCTCTGGGTTTTCTGGAGAACCAAAGTTGAGGCAGTTGGTAACGGCCATTGGCTTTGCTCCGCCGACGGCTACGTTGCGGTAAGCCTCGGCTAGCGCCAACTTGGCACCCTGGTAAGGGTCTAGCTGGCAGAAGCGGCCGTTTGCATCGGTAGCGATTGAGATGCCGAGACCTGATTCTTCACTGACACGGACCATTCCTGAGTCGTCTGGCATTGCTAGAGCAGTGTTGCCACCAACGTAGTGGTCGTACTGGTCGGTGATCCAAGACTTTGAAGCCTGGTTTGGTGAGGTGACGATCTGCCAAAGTTGCGCGGCAAGGTCGGTTGAATTGTCGTTAGCACGGTAGAGACCGCGTGAATGAACTGAGTCTGCGTTTAGTCCGTCTTGGTATGAAGGGAAAGCAACTGGACGCTCGTAAACCGGTCCGTAGTGAGCAACGGTGCGAGGAGGAACGTTGACGATTTCTTCGTCGCCCCAGTTGATGTACAAACGTGGTTCTTCGATTACTTCACCGAGGTCGGAGTATTCAACTTCCCGCTTCTCGACGATTGCGATGAACTTCTTGAGCGACTTCTTTGGCACGATTGCCATCATGCGCTCTTGCGATTCACTCATCAGAATTTCTTCTGGAGTAAGTGATTCATCGCGCTTTAAAACTTTTTGCAACTGCACGCGCATACCGGCGTTACCGTTTGATGCAAGTTCTGACGTTGCGCAGGATAGTCCGGCACCACCAAGATCTTGAATACCGGCAACTACGTTTGCTTTGTAGAGTTCAAGACAGCACTCAATCAAAACTTTTTCAGCGAATGGGTCGCCAACCTGAACAGCCGGACGACGTGATGGTCCGTCGCTGTCGAATGTTTCTGAGGCAAGCACAGAAACACCACCGATTCCGTCAGCTCCGGTGCGAGCACCGAAAAGTATTACTCGGTCACCAGGGTTTGATGCCTTAGCTAGTTTTAGATCTTCGTGACGTAGCGCGCCAACTGAAAGTGCGTTTACTAATGGATTGCCCTGATAGACGCGATCGAAGACAGTTTCGCCACCGATGTTTGGAAGACCGAGGCAGTTTCCGTAGAAAGAAATTCCGCTGACTACTCCGTGCACCACGCGAGCTGTGTCTGGATTTTCAACTGCACCAAAACGAAGCTGATCCATCACTGCGATTGGGCGTGCCCCCATTGTCAAAATGTCGCGAACGATTCCGCCAACGCCAGTAGCTGCCCCCTGGAACGGTTCGATGTAGCTCGGGTGGTTGTGACTTTCTACCTTGAAGGTAACTGCCCAACCCTCGCCGATGTCAACTACACCGGCGTTCTCGCCCATACCAACCATGAGGTTGGTCTTCATTTCGTCGGTGACCTTCTCGCCAAACTGACGAAGGTAAATCTTTGATGACTTGTAAGAGCAGTGCTCAGACCACATCACAGAGTACATCGCCAGTTCGGCGCTGGTCGGCCGACGTCCTAGGATTTCGCGAATGCGGGCGTACTCGTCTTCTTTTAGACCGAGTTCCTTCCAAGGCTGGTGCTTATCTGGAGTTTCCGCTGCGTTTGCGGTGGTGTCAACGCCAGAAGGTACTGACTTCTTTTTGAAAAGTGGCACGATATTTCCTTATGCGTTAACTAGTGAGTGCAAAACAGATTTGAAGAACAACAATCCATCAACACCACTGCGCATTGCAGATGATGTGTCTGGACCGAATCCAGGTTCGACAGCGTGTTCTGGGTGAGGCATAAGTCCAACGACGTTTCCACGTTCGTTGCGCAAGCCAGCGATGTCGTTCATTGAACCGTTTGGATTTCCGCCGATGTAACGGAAGGTGACAAGACCTTCGCCTTCGAGTCGCTCGAGCTCTGAAGCTGTGGCGATGTAGCCACCTTCACCATTCTTAAGTGGAATGGTGATTTCTTGGTTCAATTCGAACTGATTGGTCCATGCAGTTGAATTGTTCTCAACGCGCAAACCCTGATCGCGACAGATGAAGTGCTGGTCAGAGTTACGAATCAATCCACCTGGAAGTAAGTGTGATTCAACTAGCACCTGGAAGCCGTTGCAAATTCCGAGCACTGGGAGTCCCTGGTTTGCCTTTTTGATGATTTCTTTCATCACCGGTGCTTGTGCGGCAATTGCTCCGCAACGAAGATAGTCACCATATGAAAAACCGCCAGGCAAAACTACTGCGTCAACTTTTTTAAGGTCGGCATCTGCGTGCCAAAGTGAAACTGCTTCGCCTCCGGCAATTCTTACCGCACGTGCTGCATCGCGGTCGTCGAGGGTGCCTGGGAAAGTTACTACACCGATCTTCATGATTAGTTCTCGACGTGAACGTTGACGACGTCTTCGATTACGGCGTTAGAGAGGAACTCTTCACCGATCTTCTTGGCGTTAGCGATGTCGCCTTCGTTGATTTCACGGTCGAAGTGGAGTTCGATGCGCTTGCCGATGCGGACAGCTGATATGTCCTTGTTTCCGCTGCGGTGCAGGGCGTTGGCCACAGCCTTGCCCTGAGGGTCTAGAAGGTCGGCCTTTGGCATAACCTCAACGATGATTTTTGGCATTTTTCCCCTAAATATGGGTAGATTTGAGCGCTTCTTCGGGCGGGAACCCCTTTATTTTAGC
>JACCDN010786180.1_pt1 | contig 17227 bp, 17 predicted proteins | sample 7441691 | NCBI WGS metagenome assembly JACCDN01 (sample SAMN15323439, study PRJNA562643) | freshwater metagenome | isolation source: river surface water | place: USA:Blue River Watershed | collected 2017-08-16
ATGCCGAAAAAGGCTACTTTGATGTGGCTCAGATTACTGAGCGTGATTTTGATAGCGAGTTTGAAGAGTCTGTAGCTAGATTCATTAAGGCTGCAGGGTATGAGGTTCAGCCGCAGGTCGGTATGTCGGGCTTCTTTATCGATATTGGTGTCATAGATCCAAATAACCCCAATCGATTCCTTTGCGGTATTGAATGTGATGGCGCTACATATCATTCTTCTCGCTCTGCTCGGGACAGAGATCGCTTACGTCAATCTATTCTTGAATCGCGAGGTTGGACCATTTATCGCATCTGGAGTACTGACTGGTTTCATAGAAGAAAAGACCAAGAGAAAAAACTCCTCGATGCACTGGAGGGAATGCGTAATGGCACCCATGCCAATTCTCAACCAGTAGAGGTTGTTGATACGGTACCAATGGAGCCTGTTGAAGTTCCTGCTGAAATCCCGCAGGCAAATGTCACTGTGTATGTAGAGTTTGAAGGACGAATAAGTTCAAAAAAAGCTCCACATGAAGTGCCTGTTTATCAGTTAACTCAGTTAGTCGAACAAATCGTTCAGGTCGAAAGTCCTGTCCATGAAGATGAGATTGCTAGACGAGTCACCAAAGCTTTTGGCCTTGAAAAGGCAGGCTCTCGCATCCAGTCTGCAACTATTGCAGCATTAAGGGCGTCAAGGAATTTGACGCATTCAAGCGGAATTTGGTCAATTCCGAATTCGACAATTCAGGTTCGTGATCGTTCCGGCGTCAAGTCAAAAAATTTGACTAGTGCTTTGATGCTTCCACAGATAGAAATTGCTGCTGCTTTGCAGCGGGTAGTTGAACAGAGCGTACGTATCCATTCGGATGAGCTGATACAAACTACTAGCCGTATGTTTGGGTTTCAGCGTTGCGGTCCAGATCTAAAAGAAGTGATTCAGCAAGCTCTCAATAATCAATTGACTGATGTGTTTGTGATTGATGCCGACGGATTTGTGATGAAAGTCTAAGGCCATGGTTATCTGCTGACTATCAAAATGAGAGTGGGCAACTGTCGTGTAACACGACACCGCAGCCCCAGCCAAATCCCCGCCAACTAGCTCGGGCTCAGGTTGCCCAGTTGCTCACGCGAAATTACGCTGTGCGTTTTGGGCTAGAACTTGAAGCAAACGCAAAATGATTTTTTGCACTTGGCGCACAGCCTCTACGGTGGCGCTCTCGCCAGTCAGCCGCTCCTTAGCCAACTCGATCTAACAACGCGAAAACCCACAACGCACCATATGCGTGATGGTGACGTTGTGTTGTATCTAAGACCCACTAGCCGAGTTTGGCAAGTTCGTTTCAAACTGGTTGATCGCAAGTGGCGCTGTGTCAGTACCAAGCAGCGTCAACTTGAATTTGCAAAACGTGTTGCCGGAGAGCTTTACGACAAGGCACGTTTTCGGGAAGAAGAGGGCTTGCCACAGAAGTCCGTGCGATTTGGCACATTGGCTGATGAGTGCATCCGTGTGCTCAAAGTTGAGATTGAACGTGGCTTACGTCCAAACACCAACATGGACTACATACGGGCCATGAACAACTATTTGATCCCATTTTTTGGAAAATTGATGCTGACGAACATCACAGCCCAAAAGGTTGCTGAATACGAGCAGTGGCGTAATCAGAAGATGGGCAAGGTTCCCATCAGCAGCACACTGGCAAACCACAGCAGTGCATTCAATCGGGTTATTGATCTTGCGATTGAACAAGGCGCAATAAGCGACAAGGTCATCATTCCCAAGATCAGCCGCAAGGGCAAGAAAGGTTCACCACGTCCAGCTTTTACACAGGATGAGTTGAAGCACTTGCTTGAATACATGCCCAAGTGGTGTTTGATGGCTGAACGCAAGAACCACACAGAAATGCGTGAGCTACTGCGTGACTATGTGGAGTTGTTGCTGACTACTGGCATGCGTTCTGGTCGTGAAAGCATGAACATGCTGTGGAAGCATATCGAGTGGTACACAGACGGCAAGACGGATGTGCGTTACCTACGTATATGGGTAAGCGGCAAGACGGGTGGGCGATGGTTGATTGCCAAGCATCGTGCAGCTGAGGCGTTGGAGCGACTGGCGATAAGGCAGGGAGTGGGCACTAATTTGAATGAGGCTATTGCAGCTAGAAGTGATGACTATGTGTTCAGTCTCAGTACTGGGCAACGCCCAACCAGTATGCATACCTCGTTTGAGCTGTTGATGAAAGACAGTGGCATGCGAGTTGATGCAATTACTGGCAAGAACCGCAGTTTGTATTCACTGCGGCACTGCTACGCCACTATGAGTTTGATGGACGGGCAGATGGATATGCACACACTAGCAAAGCAGATGGGTACATCGGTTGGCATGTTGGAGCAGCACTATTCAAAGATGACCGCCACTATGGCGGCTGAACGTTTGGCTTGACGTACTACTTGAAAAATTTCGTAACAGCCAAGGGATCTCGCTAAGTTAAAAAAAGTATCGAAATGATATAAATGTCGAAATTCGAAAGGTTGATATGAAATCTCAAAATGTATTGATGCGGTTGGGCTTTGCTGTCCTTGCTTTTGTCTTATCAGGATGCGTCGCTACGTCACACAGACTGAAAAATCCTGATGGCAGCAACTCATTTGTGCAATTGCAGGTCTATCAAGTAGACGAAAAGAAAGCTGCGCCAACTGTGTTGATTGGGCATGGCTCAGCTGGGGTTAGTTCAAATCATCACGAGTGGGCTAAGACTGTGAAGGATTGGGGATACAACGCTGTTGTGATTGATCACTACACCCTTCGAGGAATAACTTCGCACCCCAGTCGAATGGTTGCAGGTGCAGGGCCAAAGGACAGAGCAAAAGACTTTGCAGATGTGGCTGATTGGGTACAAAAACAGCCTTGGCACAAAGGCAAGATAGTGATCATGGGATTCAGTCACGGAGGGACAGGTGTATTGGCCTACGTGAATGCCCCAGCAATGCACCGCATGGATCTGTGGACGGGCACAAAGCAAGATCCCGTTGCAGCTGTCATCAGCTTCTATCCTGCATGCTACTGGGAGTCCCCACCAGAAAATCCTCGCCTTCCTGTCTTAATGCTCTTGGCAGAGAAGGACAACTTGGCTGATCCCAATTACTGTTCACCGATCAAAAGTTCCTTGTATGACGTGCACACTTTGAAAAATGCGACACACAGCTTTGATGAAAACATTCCATCTGGTGCACGGCTGACTTTCACGCATCGCTACAGCACTGAGGCAATTACCGAGTCGAAAAGTCTGACTAAAGCGTTCTTGGCAAAGTACTTGAATTGAGTCAGCTTCTACACACACGCTGGCTAAGCAGATGGAGACCCGTGTGGGTATGTTGGAGCCGCACTATTCCAAGATGACTGCGACCATGGCTGCTGAGCGGTTGGCGTAGTTTAAATTTTGAACAATACCAGCACTCAGGCAATAAAAAGCCCGCACTAGGCGGGCCGGGTGTTGTGATGTCGTTTTAAATGACGGCTTTAGTGGTGGGCATTTTGCCGCCGAGCAATAAACCTTCCACCATCACATCATTCAAGAAGTCACGTATAGAACCCTTTGCATTTTTTGCATAAGTTCCAAGTGTTGTTTGTGAAATCGCAGATGCAGATAACCCCATTTGTGCCAACAAGTTAAGGGCCATCGGGAAATACGAAGATGCATTCGGTGCTTGATTCATTTCAATCAAGTGGCAACGATTGACAATGGCAGGGTCAATTTTCGGCAAGTAGTTTGTCGTGAAGAAGAACATGCAACGTTTCAAGCCCATTGTCGAACGCAAGGATTGTTGAGCTGCAGGTGTCAAACGATCCACTTCATCAAAAATAAAGTAATCATTACCAGACATGCTGTACAACGGATTCCGTGAGTTGCAATCGTTGATTGTTTGAGTGAATGACGTGCTGCTCAAACCACCACCACAGCGAAACATGTGCGTTTGCGTATGGCTCGGGTTGGGGCCTGTCATTTGCCCAATGCTGTCTGCAGGATTCCAGTTGCCCGAATAGGATGTTTCAAATAGTTCAGGCAACACTTCGGCAAGTGTGCTTTTCCCAGTGCCCCAAGTACCGTGGAGCAAGATACCGCTCTTGCCTGCAAATGGGAAAGGCATTTGACGCAACAAGATCAATTCAATCGTTTTGCGTTCGGCGGGGTTGGTGAAATAAAAGTCGTTGAGACAATCTGGAGTGATTCCGTTCATGATGTGTTTCCTTTAAGTTGGTTAGAGCTTGGGAAGATTCACTTTTCCCAAGCGGATAGGCGTTAAGCAGGCAAGCCTTCGAAGATCGTTGCAACGTGTGCCTGATTGGCAGCTTTGCGACGTTTGGCATCGACTTCGAGCTTGACTTTCTCCTTCTGCTTTTCCATCGGAGATTGCGTGCTCTTGGTCTTGCGAGAACGAGGAGGCTTATAAGCCTCAGCGGCTTCTTTGGTATCATTTTTGTCAGCCTTTGCTTTCTCGCGTTCCTTAGTCTTTTGAGCCGAGTAATAAGCCGAGAGTGCCGCCGTCACGGCGCTGTCATTTTTGACAACGGCGCTGGCTTTGAAAACGCCAGTTGGCAAATAGGTTGCCAAGATGACCACCTGTTGATCGTTCCATTCAGTATCGGCATCGATCAACTTAAGGTCGAACTTGATGTCACCGATGTCCGTATTCCACACGGCATCTTTCACGTTCTTGGCACGTTCAGCAATGCTCAACGGCTTTGTGCCGCCCATGCGGATTTGTTCGACGCCGCCTTCTTTTTCAATGAAAGCGATCAAATCATCAACAGCAATGTTTTGACGCAGGGCCTCACGCAATGCAATGCTGTAGGCGCTGACACGACGACGATCAACGCCAAAGACGCATTTCACAACACGGGTCATGTCATGCGTAGTTGTACCGAATACGTAGTTACGAGATTTGATGAATTGATCCAGCTCCTTGCGACGAGCTTCACGAACGTTTTTATCCTCGTCTTCTTTCAGGGTCTTGTAAAACGAGTAAGTGCGTTTCAAGATCGCGTACAGGCGCTTGTTGGATGCTGCCAGTTCTTGACTTTCCCATGAGATACGGGTCTGTTCCATCTGGCCCAATTCACCCAGCACAATAGACGATGCATGAGTAACAGCCTTAGCAGGTGCTTTTTTGGTTTGGGTTTTGATTGGAGATTGCGATTGAGCAACAACTTCTACAGCAGCATTGACTGCCTTCATCTTGATGTTGCGATTCGTGCTTTTGGTTTTCGTGACTTGCATGAGGGTTCCTTTAAAAATGGAATGCAGCGTGATTGCTACATGGGGTTATGGTCTCCCGAGCGCCACACCTCCCGCAATTACCCAAGCCACCTCATGCTCAATGGATAAGTTTTTGGAGACAACAAATGGGACGACAGAATAAAAGCATTTATGACCAGCCAGATGACTTGCCACAGGATGGTCGGTATGAGTTTTGGCCACAGTTTCTGCAAATTAGTCCGTCGTACCAACTTGCTCATGAGCTGTGGTGTGGACGAGCGACGAAAGACCAAATTCCCGAACATGTTCAAGACTTTGATCTGGTCCTTAAAACGTACGAACACTTCGGAGATGTGTTCAATCGATCGAATAGGGAGTGGTGGAGAGAAGTTGCAAGCACCTTGTTTGCACCGCAAATTGCCGGATTGAATTGGAAGGTGCACAAGGTCTGGCAACAAGGTGAAGTAGCTGACCAGCAAGAACTTGACCGTGTAATGGGTGACTACTGCAAGATCACTCGCCCCAATCTTGGCAGTCCATTGACATTGCTTGCAAGCATTCCGCTTGACATGAAATACGAAGACATACTGAACTCACTGCGTCAAGCGTTTCGTCACTATCGAAATATGCGGAAGAACGTTGAAGGCTTTAATCCACCGAAATCTTTGTATGAAGTTGAAAGACAAAAAGTTGATCTAGATAAGCTGGAGCTTATGCTTGATCTTGTTCACGGCATTGCTAAAAAGGAGACTGCAGAAAGGCTATATCAAGTGGGCTTTCGTGTTGGGGTCAACAAAACGCTGAAATCTGTTCATAAAAATATTGCGAGCCTTAATTCAGATGAAAAGACTCGGATTGGTATTCGGGTCAACAAAATTTTGGATGCAGCGTTGATTGCTGCAGAGAATGCGGCAAGGGGTAAGTTCTATGACCCGAAGCCATCGGCAATGCACATGAAACAATTTGATTTGGAGTACATAAAGAACTTGCCAGTCTTGCCGCCAGATATGGATGAATTATTTGCAGCGTAGGGGATGTGGTGTCGTTTTACACGACAGCACAACATCAAATCATTTCGACAGCATTGCGTTTCATGTCATCGTTTGCTACCAGATACCGCATAGTCACTTGCAAATTTTTATGTCCAGCGAGACTTGCCAGTACATGAATTGCAATCCCTTTAGATGCCAAAGTGGTTAGAAATGACCTCCTCATCGAATGTGAACTGGCTCCAGCAATGCCCGCATTTTTAAACAACCAGTAAAAGTGTTGGGTCATGCCATTGGCAGTAAATGCTCTGTGACCAGCTGTAATGAACAAGGGGTGCTTGAGATTCAGAGGCTTTCGCATGTCTAAGTAGGTTTGCAGCTCGTCACGAAGTTTTTGCGAGACAAACACAGTACGTGGGTGACGCCCTTTGGTTTGTTCAGCTTTAAGTCGGATTTCACTTCTTACTGTGCCATCTGCGTTGCATACGTCTGCGATGCTAAGACTTGCTATTTCCCCAACCCGCATTCCTGACCAATAGCCCGTAAGCAGCATGACGCGATTTCGAAGTGCAAAGCTGCGTGATGCGATGTATGCAAGAACTTGGTCAAGTTCTGCTTGGGTTAGTGTTTTTGCTTGTGCCATGTGTTTTTTCCTTCTTGGTAAATAAAACAACACGAGCAAGTGTGTTTTCTTTAGTAAAACGAAGCGACCGAAACCCGATGCACTGGCGGGTTAGAAAATCATCAATGAATTCAACGCGATACATAAAAGTGTGATTTTCTTAAGCACATGTATTTAGCAGCATCCCAACTGGTCTGTGGAATAAAGACGACAACGCTGCTGCGATTGCTTTTAGCAACGTAGCAGCGTTTTTTGTGACTCCCACTATCTACGTGCTGAACTTGAGAGATCGCCGCTTGTAGGGCTGATTTGACGTGCTGCGTTGTAGTGCAAATATAGGTCGCAAATTTGTGCAGCTGAAAACAAACTGTGTGCATGAAACAGTTTGATCTCACACAACTCTCATTTTTTACGGGAACAACCGCGTATCACATACATACCCCACGTGTTGTGCTGACAGATGGGGCAAAGTACTTAGCAGAACATGCACAGGCGTATTGGTTGATGGATGCCATCGCTAGCTACTTACCAGAACTCGTATTTCGCGAACACTTTGTAGCTGCATCTTTGGCTGTTAAAAACTCATCAGCCGTATTGCTCTTGACTGATGGAAACCACAAAGAACTAGCAATTCAACAAATCGCATACACAGACTTCCCACTTCGTGACATCACATTATTTGCTTGCTGGGGTGATGGCTATTGGGTGCTGATGTTGACAACTGAGTATTAGGAAGAAAGCCCCGCTTGTTGTGTGACTTGCAATCATCACCACTCGGTCAAATCACTATTTGTTGCCAATAACTGTGGTGACTTAACTGTTGATGAGGTTCGCTTGCATTGTCTTGCCGTAATGTTCCATGTGTCTGCAACACCATGTGTGTTGTCAAGAATTAGAACGACCATTTTCATGGTGTCCAAGTTGATTTGACACATGCCAGTGACCAGAGTTTTATTCCGAGTTACTGGGTCGTAGTGTTTGATCCAGCTATAGAGGGTGTCAGTATCTGCGTCGATGCTGTGCAATATTTCCATTTGTTCATTTGTTTTAGCCATGTTTGCCCAGTCGTCATAGCTGTAAAGATCGACGATGTATTTGATGTTTAGATGCTTGGCATCAATAGTTCCGTTGTAAATGGCTTTTCTGTACATGCCTTTTCCGTAGGTGGTGCCATACGTGTTGTTGTCATAAAGACGTGCGGCTATTTCGATTTTTTGAGTGGTTTGATTCAGCATATTTCTCCTTTGTTTAGTTGCTGTTGGAGTTGCTGCTAGTCGCTTTGTTGCGTCAAGTCACGAGGTCAAGAAAAAAGTTACTTGTCTCTGGTTTCTCGTCACGAATGAGTAACGAGAAGTAAGTCAGGGTTTTTCATTTGTACCCAATTAGCAACTAGTGACTTTGTCTCTTCGAGACACTTAGCAACTCATCGCAACTCGTAAATATTTATCTCTTGCCAAACAAAACCGTAAATATTTCTACCAAACTTAGGCTTGTGTGTCTCATTAGCTAAATACGCTAAAGGGGACTTTGATGCGATACACAGAATTCACAACCGCACACGCAACACTAGAGGGACGCAGATGGACAGCTGCCGATGACAGCAATCTGCTTGCTTTTGAAATTGGCAAAGCAGACAACATACGTGGCCTGTTCCCGTATGCACAAAACATTCATCTAACCAATGCAGTCAGGTTGATAGCTATGCGAGCAGACTGCAAATGGTTCTTTGATTTTTTAACTACCCAACTGCATTTTTTAGGTGCGAACGGCGCTAAGGGTTTGTGCTTTTACGTCAACAAGCACGATGACGAGTTGCAAATTTGGGCACGTGAAGATGTGGGTAAGAGCCACATTTACCCCAGTAAGTTAGCTGCGGACTTCCCTTTAGATTACGTCACGCTACGTGCTGTGCGTGAAGGGAGCCTATGGCACGTATCACTACGCCAAACATAAGCACTGAAACTGTCCGCTCATCTAATAGTCCGTTGATGTGGCGACTTTTTGGTCATCCGAAATTATTGTGTGATCACATACTTGCCCGTGCATCGGTATGGAACGGGGAAGATGCTTGCGGTTGCATAGCTCGTTAGTCCTTTTGCAAGAAGATTAATAGCTCATTTTTGGCTTGAGCTGTGACGTTCGGGTTGAACGCATTTGTATTGGTGCACCCCATGCTTTTACATGCAGCAGGCTCATGAAATGAGAACGTGCGTCCTTGATCCCAGCCGTGCGTTGCATCAGGATAGACGACAACGCTGGTCAATGCTTTCTGTGCTTCACTCGGCAATGCTTCTTTGAATTCAGGACAGACGGTGGCGTCTTTGCCGCTGTAATCGTCTTGCCCTGCAGCAAACAATTTCATGGGAATGTTGGCCCAGTTGTCCATCATGTCTATAGGAAGATCTTTAAGACGTTCTTTAAAGAACCATGAGTTGATGTCGTGTTTGATCAATTTGGGGTAAAACCAACAAACAGGATAAAGAGCCACCACTTTGTGAATCTTGATTTGTTCTGGGAGAAAATTTTTTTGTGCCCATTGCGTTGCCATGAACACACTCAAGTTAGCACCATAAGAAGTTCCGATGACCGAAACATTACTCATGTCCACGTCAGCTCGTGTACTGAGGTAGTTGATGGCCCCCATGGCCTTGGCAAGACTCTCGCCATATGTGGTTTTTGTCGGTTTGCGAAACAGAATGGGCTCAATGGCAATAAAGCCATTTTGCGAAAGCAGTTCTACATACTGTTTGTTGGTCCCTGCTTCCCATCCACCTGAGTGGTGCAAGATCACCACAGCTGGCCTTTTGCCGTCTACTGAAATTTTTGTGATAACGGCATCTAAGCTTTCGCTTGCACCGCTCAATGTTTTGTAGGCATAGCTGATTCGCTCTTGTGCGTGAGTCAGAGAAAACGTCATCAGCAACGCAAGCGTGAGAGTCAATCGCATTAAAAACATATTGATCCTTTTGGTTTTTGTTATTTTTATAGGTAACTAGCTCGAATGCAACGAAAAAGTAGAGATCAGGCTATGCAATATAACGCGATACCTGCACTAAAGACCCGCCACTATTGCGGGTTTCAGGTCGCATGCTGATCCACTTCGAATACAAAATTACCTGTGCTTTATCAATATTTGAAAGGGAAAGCACATGGCAACACTCGCATCACTCAAGCTGTCCGCAGCACAAAAGAACACTTCACTTACTGGCGCACAAGTTCGTCGCACCAAAATGCTCAAAGCAATTGGCGAACAAATTGCAATCGCCAAAGCAGTGCAAGCAGGCGCACCGCCTGTTATCACCAAGCTGCGTAGCGTTACAAGTGAAACAGGTGAACGCAAACTGGTCGAATCCAACAAACGTGTGAAACAGTGGTGGTTTGCTACGGACAACGGTAAGTTCGCAATTAATCTGCGTTACGGCGCACGTCTGCTGGAGCTTGGAAAGGGAAAGTTTGCAATTGAAGTTGCAAGTGAGAAAGAATTGGTGCCAACCCTTGAAGCCCTCAAGACCATTGCTGCCGCTGGAGAGTTGGATGCTGCAATCGAAACCGCATCCATCAAACTGCGTGAAGGCTTTGGCAAGTAAACGTCTTGAACATGCACTCAGCACCTGCTGGGTGCAGTTTTTCATTCAGTAACAGTAGAGTCTTTTTTTGAGAGTCTATGACCTACGAGATCCAAACATCCCCAAGCACATTCATTGATACACGCTTGCGTCGCCGCATTGCAATTCATGGCGTTGAGTTTGATGAGACGTTCATTGCTGATTTGATTTCAAAACACATGCGTGAATCAAATCGAACTAGCCGTCCGACTATCACTACTGCTTTCGAAATTTATATGCATGAAAGCAAATCTTCACATCGTCGCAAGTTCCGCGAAAACGCTAACCTGTATTTCAACTATTTTTATCAGTTGTTTGGTGACATACCGCTTGATGAGCTGAAGCATCACCACATCACGCAGTACAGAGATCACCAGCTAGCAAGAGGCTTACGTCCAGCAAGTGTTCGTAAGCACAACAACACTTTGAATGCGATTCTTAATATGGCATTCAAGCACTTAGACATTGATCGTTTGAGTCCGTTTCGCTCATTACGCATTAAAGGGGAGTGGGAGGATGTACGTCCGATACCGCTGATTACCAAGGACATGCTGTACCAAGTGAAAGATCGTCTGCTTTCTGGTGACGCCCCGTACAGATGGATTGGTTTGATACAACTAAACACAGGAATGCGTGTCAGTGAGCCTTCCTTAGCCAGATTAGATGATCTGGTGTTGGATCACGAGATCCCTCATTTGTGGGTTCGGAAGAATGCAATCACTGACCGTAAAACAAAGACAAGCATTCGAGCTGTGCCTCTGGTGGGTGTTTCGCTTGTCGCTGCTAAAAAGCTCCACGCATATGCCAAGTCACGTAACAGTGAATGGCTTTCACCTAACTACGCAAGAGACAACGGCAACACAAGCTGCTCTGCCATCATCAATAAATCACTTCGTGATTTGAACTTTCGCAGTCACATGTTCCGTCATGCGTTCATCGATAGATTGAAGGCTTGCAATGACATTCCAACCCGTGTCGCTGAGAGTGTGACAGGGCACTCTCGGGGAGGCTCAGAGTTTGATACCTATGGCAGTGTTGGTTACACGCTTGAGCAGAAGCTGGAAATCATTAAGCGGGTTGAAATCTGATCGATTCCTATAGCCACCATCGAACTGATGTGTGGCTGTTTATTTAAATGAGGCTTAGGCATCAGCAAGTCGACTAGAAATTTCCTCAACAATTTCTTTTATTTTTTGCTGCGTCTCTTCTTGCAAATCATCCCACTTGATAGCATCATTTTTTACTTCTAACAGAAAGTGATATGCCATCACGGGTTTTGAACGTTTGGCAGTTTTTAAGAATTCTGTGTTTGATTTGGTGTAATTTGTCTCAGGTTCTTTTAGTACAAACTTTTTGAAATCTTCTCGTGAGAAAACATCCTCTATTCCGTTGCACTCTTTGATCTTGTATAGCTTCTTTTTGGCCTCATTCTCATCATCTCCGAAAAGGTCACGTTTGAGGTTGTTATAGACGCCTCGACCTTGTGTGTCATCGTCTAATGCAACAGCAAAATCTAAGCCCCATCCTCTAAACATGCTAGCAATCGCTTCAATCTTATTCACGCCAGAAGTCGCAATGAAGTGAGCGATTTTTTCTGTACCTGTTAATTGCCAAAATGCCTTGAGGTAATAGTACCCACTCATCTCTTCGAGCAGTACATTGTTTGTTTTTTTAACGACCTCTTGTTGATTGAAGTCTGCCCCCATCGCAGTAAGAACTGGTGACAACGTATCGTTAGATGCGGTTCCAAGCTTGTGAGCGTCAATCACTATGGTTGGACTTTCATCATCACCATTAACTCGTTGCACAGCATGTACCCGATACAGCTTGTCGTATTCAATCAAGTGTGGGCTGTGAGTCGTATAGACAACTGTTGTTTCATCGCGTAGTTGATTAATCAGCCTTAGAACATCAGCTTGTGCCTTTGAATGCAAATTGGCACCGGGTTCATCAAGTAAAAAAATCCTGCGTTTTTGATTGCTTTCAGATGCCTTCAGCTGAAGATAGAACGAAATGAACCAACGAACACCTTGGCTACGCTGCTTGGGATAAAGCCTAGTGCTTCCATCGCAAATCCAAAAAACCAGATGTGGTTTCCCCACTTTGTCTGACTGATTAACTCCGTGTATGTCGTAGTCACATTCAAGCTTAAGTTTTCTTGCCTCACCAATTAATTGGCTCCAGAAAGTATTGAAGTTCGCACTGATTTTTTCATTCGCCCGTTGCAAAATTGTTTCACGGGCCCGCCGTTCGGATGACAACAATTCCTTGGCGTCAATTCCAGCAACTGTTAGAAAGTTTGCTGCTGCTGCTGCTCCTTCTCCAACCAATTCGCCTGCATCTGTAATGTCAATTTGATTGGGTAGTAACCCAGTTTCAGCTTTGAACAGTACCGCTCTTGGTAATTCGCTATCGATCTTGATCGCTAGATCATGAAGGTCTAAGTCCGATAGTTCTTCGACTTCAGTTTTTTGGGGCTCAGTTTCAGTTTTCTCATCCTCTGTAGTTTCATCATCTGATTTTTCACTTGTATTTTTTTGTGATGAGTTGCCAACATAGTCACTGAGTTCGATTTCTAGTTCTTTTTCTAGAAGTTCTACGTAGCACTCATATTTGTTGGAATTTTGTACCCATGTGTACTCTAAGAAAAGCTTGCCGTCTTTGTTTTTGATGTATTCCTCAAGCAATGCGACATGAGCGGGTTTTACTGTTTTACAAAACTCCTGAATACCTTTTGACTTTGTAAAACTGATCTTGATGGATACGGTTGGCAAACTCTCTTCAACCCGTAAGTCATTTGCTCCAAGCGTGGCAGTTCCTACGACGCAGTTGATGGCATCCAATAAGGAAGTTTTACCGCTTTCGTTTTGCCCAACAAATACAGTAACTCCGTCGTGCGAGAGGGGAACCCATCCTGAATCTACTATTGATCGGAAATTTTTTACACGTACGGACAAGAGATCCATCGTTATCCTCTGTTTGTTTGATGTTTAAGTCGCCCACTGGGCGTAATCCTGCTTGCCATATTAAGCCAATCAGAATTGGAAAATTACTTGGATAAAGAAATTTGCTTGCTTGTAACTGTGCAGTTGTTGGTATCAATTACAAGAGTGACGATCTGTTAGATCTTGTAAGAGCCGATTACAAAACGCTCAGTAAATTGTCTGTAGGCCTTCCACAAACTATTCCATTAAAAGCGTCTGGGCTCGTCACTGCGGCTCATTGCACAGTGGCTCTACAGTTTTTGTGGGGGTAGGGGAGTGGGCGTTTGCCAGTCGAATGCCAACAGTCCAGCAACTTGCGTTACATGGTCATTTGCAGGTTTAAGGCAGGATTTTTTGTACAGTTTGCAATACAGAAAAAGTAACCGTTGCGGATACCGTTGCAAACCGTGAAGTAAATCGCAAGTATTACTTTTTTGAGTCCCCTGCGTCTACCAATTTCACCACCCGGGCACGGGAGAGAAGACCAAGATTATGACACAGATTTTGTGGCGTTGAGGCCTGTTGTGAAAAAACTTGGGTCATGGTGGTGAATGGGGTTTGAGGTGGGGATGGTTTGGGTAGCGGTTTGAACGCTATAAGACCGTTTTGGGTTCATGCTTGTCAGTTGTATCGACACGAGTCGCTGGAACTTTTGCAAGTTTTACGCTCGCTTCAACTGCAATGGCAATTAGATTGGCATTGAAGACGTGCAACGCGGCACTATCGTCAACATTTTTTCGTCATTCCGCAAAAAATGTTTGTTTGCACATAGTTTGTGCATTGCCATTTCACGCTCAATAGCCTTCAGCATTTGCGGTTCAAACTACTTAAAAAAAGGCGTCAATGCTGGATTTTGAATTCAACTCGCCGTCGCTACTGCCTTCAAAAGAGTGTCAAAAAACACGCCTTTCAGAATGCTCACTGAGTGCAACTCCAAATGTAATCATTTCCTACCAAAACACTACCGGTAGCGTATTGGCATTGTTTTCAACACCAGATATAGTGTGGTCTTGGCAGTCTCATGGTGAGAGTGCCATAAAAGAAAAAGGCCGCAAAGGGGTTCAGAGCCCGATGCAGCCTTTGACAGGAAACTTTTTACCGGTCACCTGTCGCCCTCTCGTTTCTGAGTTGGTGCTGTGAAGTCTATACGACATCGCTTACGCCATTTGCAGGGTATTCAATGACCGGGTTAACACGCCTACTATTGGAGAAACACCATGGCAACTCACAAACCCGGCTCGTCCACTGGCAACAGTGGCGGCATTTTTCAACAAGTAGGTCCAAAGGGCGGCAAACAGCCAAACTTTGCAACCGTAGCTGACGGTAAGCCGCTGCCACCGACTACCAAGCCAGGACATGGCTGGGTACCGATTAAGACGACTCCAAATAGCAAACGCTAACCCTGAAAGGAAAACAAATGGCAATGGAGTTGTACAAAACATAGATTTAATCCATGTAAAAGAATGCACGATCTAACCCATCGTGCATTTTGCTTTCTGCAACTCTCATTTTGAGAGTTTGCGGGCGGCATGTAACTCGCACAACACACGTCTCGGCATATGTAATTGCAACGCTCGGGTGCTGCGTGGATTTTAGCTAATCAATCTCACACTTATGATTGGTGCAGCTTATGTGGAAAAAAATCTTATCTTTTTTTAATCGAGATTCGAGCAGCGGCCCAACAGAAAAAATTGGGAGCAGTACACACGCTCTGTCAACAGATAAAACTTCAGCTGTCGCCACAATGCAGCAGACTGACTACATATTTTTGGACACTGAAACAACTGGTCTGAACCATGATGGGGCAGATGAGGTTTTAGAAATAGCGATCATTGATGCGAGCGGACGCACACTTCTAAATACGCTGGTGCGACCACTGTCAAAAACAGAATGGCCTCAGGCTCAGGCTGTTCACGGTATCCGCCCGCAAGATGTGATTAACGCACCTACGTTGGAAAGTCTTCTTCCTAAGATTGCCGCAATTTGTGCCAACAAGACTGTTGTTTGTTACAACGCTCCATTCGATGCTGGTTTTTTTTCGAGAGGATTTTTTTCAGAAATAAAGTGTGCGATGCGTGAATTCGCAGAAATAAATCCAGACAGCAACAGTTGGCTAAAACTCGCCGATGCAGCTTCTTTAACAAACTACCAGCAATCAGGTAGCTTCCATAGAGCTCTTGCAGACGCTCAAGCTTGTCGTCACATCTGGCTGATAGGCATACCGCAGTTAGAGCAAGAATACCCACCCCTCAAAAATACAAATGTTTTTGCAGCGTTAATTTTGGACGGTGACGAATCTATTCCAATAATTTTCAACCAAATATTCCCTAATCAGATTCGATTTTTGTCCGTTGGTGATCAGTGTAAGTTCTGGATGCAAGACGATCTGGAAGAGATCAACATTTATCGACCGCGAACTGTCGGCGGTTACGGGAAAATTGCCACCTGTACAAAAGAAAAAAATCCCGTGTTGTTCAAATTTTTATCTGATGGTCATAAGGTAAAAATGCAACTAGAGCAAAAGAGCGACGATGGCTTAACTTTTACAGTTCTAGTGCAGGCCAGTAACAGAATTATTCGATCTGTCAAACCAACAGACTCATCTATCGCTTGCTCTCCGATTGATAACGAGATATTTAATTGTTTTATCGCTGAAAGAAGCGGAATGTGCGAAGCCATTGGTGCATGGGAAGATTTCAGACAAATTGAAGCCGAGATCAGTCAAAGATGTAAAGCTCAAGGTGGTCGCTTTTACAAATCAAGTGCCAAGGGTGCAAAGTTTGCGATTATTTTTTCTCCTTATGCTCACGATCCAAGTGGGATATTGAAGTGGATCGAAAAGGGCTACAAAGTCACAACGTTTGACAAAGCACTGATTCATTTCGGATTAGAAGAAATGTGGAATATTCCTAGATATCTTGCTCACGTAGAAGCTTTAAAGCACGATTTCGAATCCAACTTATGAGAACAACAGAATGATTTTGCACTTGGCGCACGGCCTACTAAGTGCAACACCTCGCACACCATCGCTGCTCAACCAGCTTGACCTTACTAACTGAAAGAAAACAACTCACCGCATGCATGGCGGTGAAGTCAGTCTTTGTACTTTGACAGCACAAAGACTGCGGGCAACAAACCAAGAGGAAGAAGAATGGCACCGATGTTCATGAATGCATCTGTGTGCAACAACCCGAACCCCACTGCAGACAGTGCCAATCCCCACGGCACCAGTTGATGCAATTCAATTTTGGGTAGCTTTTTCATCGCCACGGTTTTTATGAGTTGTCATCGATGAAGATGCCTTTGAGCTTCTTCGCATCAAGCAAACTGGGATCAATCCTGTCAAACACCACTTCGCGAACCACCTCACCATCGGCGCTTTTGACTTTCAAGTGCAAGGCTTTGTCTTCGTGGTTGATGGAGTAATTGAGGTCGGTCAACTTCACGCGCGCAGGTTGTTTCGTCAGTGTGTCCGGCTTTTGTTCGGACTTGACCTGCTGAGTACCGTCCATGGTGCGATGTGTGTCTTTTGAAAACGCAACAGCACCGTCCTTGGTCATTTCCAAAGATTTCAAGGATGCAACGGTGACGTGGTAGTCAGACATGAATGATGGGTGTGTGTGGTACTGCTTAAGCAGTATCGGCACGAAACCCAAAAACTTGAGGCCGCTGAATGAGGGGTTGGGCGCAGGGCGTCATGGTCAGCAATTACCCTTGGTCATTAATTCGATAAAATTGACAGATGAGCAAAGACGACGTCACCACCAAAATCGCCAGCGACGGTCTTCGCTA
>JACCDN010017218.1_pt1 | contig 17224 bp, 4 predicted proteins | sample 7441691 | NCBI WGS metagenome assembly JACCDN01 (sample SAMN15323439, study PRJNA562643) | freshwater metagenome | isolation source: river surface water | place: USA:Blue River Watershed | collected 2017-08-16
AGTTGCACCGCAACATCACCCCCGAACAATTGATTGGCCGATGAGGAAAACACCATGCAAACACAATTTGAACTGACCGACGAAACATGGTTGGCGTTGATCAACACCCTCATACCCTATGCCGCCAATGGCAAGGCCAGAGACATTCGCTTGACTGATGTTGAAGCGAATTTGGCAGACAGTGGTTTGGACAGCTTAGACGGTGCGGTGCTAGGCGCCTACTTGTGCGAAATTTTCGAAGTGCCATTGCCACTGCACCATGATTTTCAGCCGGCCACTGTGCGTGATGCGATTGTTTTTTTGAGTCAGCATGCAAAGCGCCACATTCACACACCTGAAGAAATTGTGGCGATGCTAGAGACCACAACACCATGAGCACCACAACATCAACATCACCCGGTGCAGCATCAGCCACAACACTGCATGCAATATCAACTGCAAACCCAACTTCCCCCAAAAAAATCTATCTCAGCTTCAGCGCCTTGCGTTACAGCGAACAAACGCAAGCCATCGACGACATTGCCTATCCCACCTCGGTGCACATGTTGCCCCACACCTATCGCAATGCGCGGTTTGGTTTGGTGTCGCCCCCACAGCATTTGATGGACAGTTTGGTGCAAGAGGCTGTACAAGCCAACACGGTGTGTGCCCACACACCGGCACATCAACAAGCCTTGGTCATGGCAGCAGGCAATTGTGTGTTTGCGGGTATGCAAAACCGCAAACGCCAAGCCGGTGGTCAACTCGACTACCAAGCCAAAAACAAATATGTGCAAACCACTCAAATACAAGCCGGCAAGATGGCACAAACATTGGGCACCATAGGCCACATCAGCGCAGACACCTCCGCCTGTGCCAGCAGCATGAAAGCCTTGATGGATGCCATCCATTTGATAAAGCTGCATGGCTTTGAACGCGTGGCTGTCATCGCGGTGGAAGACCAAATCAGTTTGGGCGTGTTGGAGTTTTTTAGCGACATGCACATTTGCTTGAGCCGTGAACAATTGGCCCAAGGTGCCAAACCCAGCGCGTTTGATGACATACACCACGGCTTTTTGATGGGGCAGGGCGCGGCACTCATTTGGTTAGAAACGCAAACCGCACTCGAGCGGCGCGGGCATGTCACAACGCTACCGCAACTGCGCTCAGCCGTCACCTGTGGTGAATGGTGCGACAGTCCTTTGGGCCAAGACCCACAAGGCAGTGGCTATGTGCGTGCCATGCAATGGGCCTTGCAAACAGCTGGCTTGGCAGCGAAGGACATAGATGTCATCAAAACCCACGGCACTGGCACGCCTTTGAACAACGCCTCTGAAGCCCATGCCATCGCACAAGTCATGCAACACCATGACTTTGTGGCCACTTCTTACAAGCCACGCATCGGGCACACGCTCGGTGCGAGTGGTTTGATTGAATCGGTGTTGGCCATACAAGATGCCACACAACACAAAGTGCGTGGCATTGCCAACCGCACCGCACACGACGCGCGTTTTTTAAGCCACGATGTTTCCATGTCAGTCAACAACATCTTGGCCTTGTCTGCAGGCATGGGCAATGTGTACGGTGCCGCTGTGTGGTCTATGTCATCAAATTAAACTTAAAAATCATGCACGCTCATTTCTTGCGTGACCTCGGTGCCTTCATGGTGTTGCTAGAAAATGCACCCGTGCAGCAGCAATACCCATTGCGTGTGTTGTACATGCGCTTGTGGCCGGCCATGCAACACCAGCATTACGAGTTGATGTGGCAAGACGGCCATCCGGTGGCTTATGTCAACTGGGCTTGGTTAACGCCTGAAACTTCCGTCACCTATAGCGACACGCAGTGCCTGTTGACCGAGTCCGATTGGGTTGGTGGTGACCAGTTGTGGTTCATGGAGTTGATTGCCAAAAACGGCAGTTTGTTGGCCTTGGTGCAACTTTTGGCAAGGCGATTTAAAAGGGGCACTGAAGTGCAGTGGCATGAAGTGACCTTGCAGGGGCCGGTTGTGCATAAATCCATGAGACTGCCAATTGCCCATGTTTTTGATAATTCAAAATGACTACTTAAATTGGAAGTTACTGCCGTAGTTTTTGGATGTATTAATTAAATAGTGTTCTATTGAGGTCAAACTTCAATTCCAAGTAATACAAAGTAAGTATTAAAAGGAGTTTGTAAATGAGCACTTTGGAATCGGGTAAAGCCTTAAAAAATCAAGCCAATCCGGATGCCGGCACCAAGGTGCGGCAGAAGACGCAGCCTAAACAGGCAAAAGAAAACCTTGAAGACCAGATTGAAGAATTGGCTTCAAGCGAAATTGCTAGTCAAGCTAGTTCAAATTTAGAGTTTTCGGGTGAATCCGAACCGATGGTGCTGGCGCAAGCGATGCCCCCATCCCCCTCTTCAGAAAAAACGAGCGATCCCTCAACAGGAGAAACACGGAGTGACGACGACGAGGGTGTGTTGATCGCGCCAAACAGTGCGCGTTTGGCATGGCTGGCAATGGGGACTACTGGCGTTTATGTAGCTGCGAATTTGAAAAAAAATCAAGAGTCTGAGCAAGAGCAAGCCATCAACAACATCCAAGACTACGCACAACGCAATACGGACAACACATCTTCTAAGCCATCGGGTACTGCACCCACTGTTGCAACCTACAACACGGCGGGCGTCAAGGGGGTCACCGATAGCAATGTCCGTGTCATCAACAACATATTAGAAACAGCCCTCATCACGGGAGAGCGTGTGAATACGGTTGCCAAGTTGCAAGAGGTGGTCGATAGCTACAACGCTGTGCTGACAATGGCTGATGGCAAAACGAACAATGCCACTGTGCTGCAGGGGTTAACGGCCAAACAAATCGGCAATTTAGGGATTGACACAACGGGGCTAGTCAGCGGTAGCAACCCAGAGCAACGGATGAGTTTGCTCAACAACTTGTTAGACAGCAAATCAAGCACCGATGTCGACAGCGTTGCAAAAATTCAAGCCATCGTGAAATGGGTGAACGATCTGTCTGATTTCTCGGCCGGAAAAATCACCACAGCAGCTTTTACGCCATCTGACTTTCAGGGGATGGGCATCAGCGGTGTGACCGACGCCAACCTGACGGTGTTGCTAGATGAGATCAAGCAATCAGGCGCAGGCAGCATCGGCAGCATGAGCGACATCAACGCACTCATCACCAAAAGCAACACACGCATCACGGCGGCATACCAAGCCATTCAAAACTATGCACAAGCCAATGCTGACCCAACAGCAACCGCTACCGGTACCGCACCCACCGTGCAAAACTACCAAGATGTGGGCGTGGTTGGTCTGGATGCCAACAACAAAGACGCCGTCAACAGCGCATTGACCACGTCAAACCTCAAGAGCGACAACCTACAAACCACAGCCGATATACAAAAAGTAGTGGACGCTTACAACGCTGTGTTTGCACTGGCAGAGGGTAACGCTAATAACGCCACACCACAGCAAGCCATCACGATTGCCACACTCAATACCCTAGGGGTGGACACCACACAACTGAGCGCAGCGAGTGATGAGACACAACGCTTGGGCTTACTCAATAATGTGTTGGATGCCCAACAAAGGGCGGGTGTTAACACCATCGACAAGGTCAACGATTTGGTCAAACTCATCAATGCGTTAGAAGACCAATCAGCTGGCACAACGCCTAACCCCCAACTCACAACCGCAGACTTCCAACGTTTAGGTATCAGCGGTGTGATCGATGCCAACCTGATGGTGTTGCTCGATGAAATCAAACAATCTGGCGCAGGCAGCATCGACAGCTTGAGCGACATAAGCACCCTCATTGACAAAAGCAACACACGCATAGCAGATGCGCTTGCAGCCATTCAAAACTACGCACAAGCCAATGCCGACCCAACAGCGACCGTTACCGGTACTGCACCCACCGTGCAAAACTACCAAGATGTAGGTGTACTAAGGCTTGACAGTAACAACAAAGACGCCGTCAACAGCGCATTGACCACGCTCAACCTCAAGAGCGCCAACCTGCAAACCACAGCCGATATACAAAAAGTAGTGGACGCTTACAACGCTGTGTTTGCATTGGCAGAAGGCACTGCCAACAACGCCACACCACAACAAGGCATCACGGTTGATACGCTCAACAATTTAGGTGTCAACACCACACCGCTGAGTACGGGTGCGGGTGCACCACAACGCATCAGCCTGCTCAACAATGTGTTAGTTGCCCAACAAAAAACAGGTGTCAACACCATCGCCAAAGTCAACGATCTGGTCAAACTTGTCAACGCGCTAGAAGATCAATCGGCTGGCACAACGCCCAACCCCCAACTCACAACCACAGACTTTCAGCGCTTAGGCATCAGCGGCGTGACCGACGCCAACCTGACGGTGTTGCTAGATGAGATCAAGCAATCAGGTGCAGGCAGCATCGGCAGCATGAGCGACATCAACGCACTCATCACCAAAAGCAACACACGCATCACGGCGGCATACCAAGCCATTCAAAACTATGCACAGGCCAATGCCGACCCAACAGCGACCGCTACCGGTAGCGCACCCACCGTGCAAAACTACCAAGATGTGGGCGTGGTTGGCCTTGATGCCAACAACAAAGACGCCGTCAACACCGCACTGACCACACTCAACCTCAAGAGCGCCAACTTACAAACCACAGCTGACATACAAAAAGTGGTGGATGCTTACAACGCTGTGTTTGCATTGGCAGAGGGCACTGCCAACAACGCCACACCACAGCAAGCCATCACGATTGCCACACTCAATACCCTAGGGGTGGACACCACACAACTGAGCGCAGCGAGTGATGCGACACAACGCTTGGGCTTACTCAATAATGTGTTGGATGCCCAACAAAGGGAGGGTGTTAACACCATCGACAAGGTCAACGATTTGGTGAAGTATGTCAACGCTGTTGTAGATCAAGCCGCGGGTTTGGTGCCAAGTTACAACATGCAAGCGCAAGATTTTGCGAAGCTAGGCATTCAAGGGGTGGATGCTACCAACTTGGTTGACATTCAACAAAGCATTGCAGCGCAAAAAAATCACGCACCGTTGGTTGGTCTGGCGCAATTGAAAGGCTTGGTCGATTTTTACAGAATAACACCCCTTGGTGTGCGATTGACAGAAGACTCGGGCATAGACACCACCGATAAGATCACCCGTAACGGTGCAATCACTCTCAATGGCACTCCAGAAGTTGGCGCGACGCTAGAGTACAGCGTGGATGGTGGGCTCACCTATACATCTGCCTATACGCCATCCACCACCAATGCAGCCCACACAGTGTGGGTGCGGCAAGTCAGTGCACAAGGCTATTTGGGTAAAAGCAGCCAACTGACATTCACCTACGATGATCTTGGCCCCGGTGCACCAACCCTTGATGCAGGTATTTTGTATTTTGGTAAAGCTGACGCGCAAGTAGGTACCAGCAAGTTATCTGTGCCAAATGCAGCTGTACCAGCCAGTCAAGACATCGCCAAAATTCAGTTGACCTTGGCAGGTATTGATTCAGGGCATGACCATTGGGTATTAGATGGACATGCCATCAGTTTGAATGGCACATCACAACAATCAAACAATCAATCTGTGTCAGGTGTGAACATAGACTGGCAATACACCGTCACAAGTGGTGGCAATCACACGCTCGTGCTGACAAAAAATGGTGGAGGAAAGTTCAGCGACGCCGATGTTGCCAACATTGAAAAAGCCATGGCGTTTCAATCCCTCGGGGGTATCCAAGGGCAGCGAACGCTAAGCGTGGCACACATCGATGTCGCAGGCAATCTGGGAGACAGTGCCAGTCGTACTTTAGAAATTGATTTGACTTCGCCTGTGCTTCAACTCGCAGCAAGCACAACAAGCTATACAGCCAACTTGCGAGCCACTCCAAGCACAGCCATCACGGGATTGACAAACGGTGCCTCTGTATCAGACACAGCCCCCATCAAAAGCTTGAATGTCAGCCTCAAAAATGTGCAAGACAACGAGCGTCTGGTCATCAACAATGGTGTGGATGCTTCTATCAATTTGTACGGAGCCAATGCATCTGGAAGCGCCAATGTCACTGGTGCAAATGCGGGTGTCTGGTCTTGGTCATACAACAGCGCGAACAACAGCGTGGTCTTTTCACTCACCAGCGGTATGAATGCCAGCGCCGCACAAGCGAGCGCACTGTTACAAGCTTTGCAATACCAAAACGCCAGTACCAACTTGGGCCATTCTGGGGTGCGTGAAGTGACATTCACCACTACCGATGCTGCTAACAACACCAGTTTGCCAGCCACCACAACGCTCAACTATGTGGCCACGGTGGCAAAGGTCGCCACAACTGCCGCTTTAGACAACAATGCCGACGGCGTGTTGGGTGACCAATTTGTGGTCAGCTTCACAGAGCTGGTTGAAGTCAACAGAGTGCAAAACACCAGCAACTGGACATTGGCTAACTCTGTGAAATTAACCCCCACGCTAGGTGCCATCAATGTTCAAGCGGTAGATGTTCAAACCATTGGTGGCGTTGACTATGCCAAACACTTTTGGGTGAAGTCAGCAGCGGACAGTGCCAACTGGGTTGTGGGGCAGCAGCAGACTTTCAACTTTGGAAAGCAAGCGGTTGCCAATCAGCAAGCCTATTTGATATTGCCCACCAAAACCTTTGGCGGCGATTTGACTTTAGAAGCTTGGCTCTACATGGACAAGACGCCTGGCAATTTTGCGCGTATCTTTGATTTGGGAACCAGTACATTTACAACCGCTGGCCCCAATGCAACAACTGGCACACCAACACAAGGCTCAGACAATGTTCTGTTTGGCTTTGATATCAATCACAAACTATTTTTTCAAATTTACCAAGGGCAAACAAATCAGTCGTTGTTGACAACAGACACCCCCATTGCTCTGAACAGTTGGTACCACTTGGCTGTAACGATTGACAGCAGCAAAATGGTCACTCTGTACATCAACGGGGTCGCCAATAAAACCCAACAATTCACTGTCGAAGCCAATACGGTCGCGCGTGACCACAGTTACATCAATCAAAGTGCATGGGCGGGGGATGGCTATCTCTCGGGTAACATTTTTGATGCCCGTGTTTATAACGACGCCAGAACAGCGGACGAAATCAAAAATGATTTGAAAGGACTGGTCGATCCAACCGATCCCAACCAAGTTTTTTTATACAACCTCAATGGTGATTTGAATTCTGGTTTGGCCAATGACGCTGCGGCAATCGGTGTGAATGCCACATTCGATAGCCATAACCCTGGCACCACTTTTTCAATCGATGCTTCACAAGTGGTCGATATCACGGGGCAGACCACCGCCACACAAGTGGCGACGCTTTACAAATCTTCCAATGTGAATGGCACCAACTTGAGCAACAATTTGGTTGGCACCAACGCAGACGACTTTCTGACGGGTCAAGGCGGCAATGACACGCTGACCGGTGGCGCAGGAAGAGATGTGTTTGCTTGGCTCAAAGGCAACACAGGCACAGACACGGTCACAGACTTCAAAGTGTCAGAGGACGATAGCATCAACCTGTCAGGCATTTTGAATGGCACAGGTGTCAACGCTACCAATGCCGGGCAATTTTTACAATGGACGCAAGCAGGTAACAACACCGAGCTCAAAATTCATGCAGATGGCAATGTCAACAACCCAGCAAGTAAAACCATCACCTTCATCGATGGGTATCTGCATGGCTTGAACGACACACTGCAAAATTTAATTGCTCAAAAAGTGATTGTGCTCGGTTAAGTCAAATTCAATCTAACCAAAAACCTACGGCCGATACACGCAAACCCTGCGTGTATCGGCCTCATCACTTAAGGGGGAACTCAAATCACCACATCGTGTTTGAGTTGTATGCTGGTGGTGAGCAGCGCATCCACGACGGCGTGTTGCTGGTCTGAAGTATCCGTCCAGTGTGACACCAAGGAGAACGGGTTACCGTTGTCAATCAGCTGACTGGCCGTAGCGCCCAGTTGGATGTTTTGTATGCCCAACGCATTCAAAGTGTGCAGTTCATTGGCTGTGCTGACACCATCGTGGTTGGCATCCACCCACACCTTGAGGTTGGCAAACACTGCATCGTTAGCGTCCATCACGCCGTCTTGGTTGCCATCGTATTGAGTCAAGGCCTCAAAACCATCGCGGGCTTTGCTGCCGTTGGCCAACAGGGTGCCATTGCCAAATAACTCTCGGCCACTGTTGATGGTGCCATCGTGGTTGACATCGAGCACCAAGAAGCCATCCTTGCCATCGCTCCATGCGGTTTGCACCACCTGACCATTGCCCTCGATGTCAAACGCTACACCCTGATCGACAGATGTGGTGTACACACCGTCGCCGTTGAGGTCGAGCATCAACGGGGTGGCGTTTAAATAATTGAGATTGATCACTTTATTCGCCACCAATTTCAGCAAGGTGTCGTTCAAACCACCCGTGGTCCAGCCGTTGGTGAAGGTGATGGTTTTGAGGCTGGTGTTGGTTGCCAGAAAATTGCCTCCACCTGTGGGGTCAACCGTCAGCACGGCATGGTTGCCGCTTTGTGCCAATTGCATGTATTTGCTGAGATTGGTATCAGGACTGTTGGGGCCAAGCCCTGCGTTTTGCAGCAACCCAGACAGGTTGATCATGTCGCCGTCTGATACTTTGAAGTCGTTCACAGTGTCGCTACCGGTTTCACCCAACAACCAAGCAAATGTGTCGGCACCAGTGCCACCGGTGAGCGCGTCATTACCGCCATGCCCAGCAATGAAGTCGTTGCCAGCACCACCACTGATGGTTTCGTTGTTCTTGGTGCCAGAGGTTGAGGTATTGTTCACGAGCGTTATCACTTGGTTGGCTGTGGCGGTTGAACCGGTGGCATCAATCACATTGGTGCTGGCGGCGGTTAAGGTGACAGCATTCACCTCAAAGTTAGGGATGGGGTTCGAACTTGCGCCAAATAAGTTGGCTTTTCCTCCGGTCGACACCACATCATTGTTCAATGTGTTGTTGAAGCTGAAGCGCTGTTTGAGGTTGGGATCTGTAAAGTTAATGTCGCCTTGCATATCGCTGATAATTTGGGTGCTACTTCTCACACCGTTGTAAATTCTGTAATCTGCCAGCGAAAAACCTGTCTTTGTCGTGGGGACGCCTGTGGCACCACCTACCATGTTGTATTCCCAATTCGCATTTGCATAAGTATTCGTAAATGTACCTGCAACGGATGCGGCAACTTGCACGCCATTGATAAATATCGAAGAAGCACCAGCGGTGTCAATGGTTGTAGCAACATGAAGCCAAGTGTTGGTTGACAGCAGGTTTGTGGTCTTGTAGCTATAAGATGTATAGAGTGTTCCCGGGTCGTTGAACAGAGCTTTGAGAGATAAGGTGCCATCAGCGTTGTATGTGAGTAATAATTTTTTTGAATTTGTATTGTTGAGCAAACCGAAAATTGGTGAGTCAACGGCACCTACCAAGGTATCAATTTTCAACCATGTCTCAAGCGTCATGCCTACAAGTGTGTAATTCAATGACATCAGTAAGTAATACTGGTCTGGAACTGTGATATGAATGTATCCAGTCGGTCCCGGATTGGAGTTGATCAAGTCAGCGGTGCCTGTCTTGACCCAAAAGCTGGTAGCGTAATCGTTACCATTGATGGTGATGGTGTCAATGGCTGTGATCGATGCGTTAGCGCCCCAAGTGCCTGAGCTCAATACCCATGCCGATGTGGTTGAAAGATTGCTGGCTTTGACCAACTCGCCAAATCGAATCACAAATTGATCGCCTTTCACGCCATCGTTGTTGGCGTCTAGCAGCACCACTGAATTGCTGCTTGCTAAGCTGGGTTTAAAGGCGCTGATCACGACCGTTGCAGCTGATTCAGCGCTGGTATTACCTGCCACATCGGTGGTGGTCACCACAAATTGGCGTGCGTCATCGGTGGCTGCTGCACCTGCTCCATTTCGGTAGCTGATGCTTTGCAACAAGGCGGCAGCGGTCGCTGCGCTGGCCAAGCCACTGTTGAGTGCAAAAGTAAATACCCCCGTCGCGTTATAAGTCCAGTTCCAAGTGGCACCCGTAAGCGACACGGTGCCGCTGCTGGCTGTTGTACCAGAGGCATCTATTTCGATGCCACCGATGATCAACTTTTCGTTGCTGCCGTCCCGCAAGTTTTTGGCTTTGATCTGCACACTCTGAAGGGTGTTGCTCTCAGTCACTGTGGCAGTGGCACCTTTGAGCAGTATGGCGGTGCTGCCGGAGTTGTTGGCAATCGTCAAGGTGTTGGCCATGTTGACAACGGGTGCCACCGTGTCAATCGTGACGGTTTCCTTGCTGGTATTGCCGATGTTGCCAGCAGCATCCACATGGCTGATGAAAAAATCATGACTACCTTGTGAAGGGGTGGCGGCGTTGGGTGAGAAGCTCATGCCTTGCTCAATCGACAAAATTTCAGCAGCGGTAAAAACACCGCCAGAGGTTTTGCTCAGACTTAAAGTTCGGCTGCTGTAGTTCCAAGCAAGCGATAGGTTGTTGTAAACAGTGGTGCCGCTTGCCGTGGCGGGGGCATAGCTTAGAAGCAGTTGAAAGCCACCCAGTATGAACTGAAATGTAGGCGGCACATTTATGCCAGATGCCATTAAATTAATGGTACTGATATCAGAGTCGGTAGTGGCTGCAATGTTGGGTGCAATCACTTTGTTACCAACAATTAGGTTACTTCTGTTGAAGTAACTTTGGTCTGTCACTTGTGTGCCGCTTTGGTCTGAACGCAAGTCGACATCGAGCGGTATCAAAGTGTCTACCAACACATTGGCGGTCACACTTTGGCTGGCATTGCCAAAGAAGTCTAAATAGCTGATGGCAAAAGACCGTGATCCTTGTTTGGTGGTTGTTTGAAAGGGCGGTGATGCCATGCCAAATGTCAAAGATTTGGCAACAGTTTGCACCTCTGTGGGTAAAAATGCGCCTCCTCCTGATTTAGTGAACACCATCGTGCCACCGCTTTGTGAAACTACAACACTGATGCCTAAAATTGATACAAAACTATTTGCGTAGGAAATTGAAAATCCAAAAGTTCTACCAGTAAAAACAATGGCATCAGTATCAGCTTGTAAATTTGTACCAACCAACTGTATGCCAGTGATGTCTGTGTCCACTGGCAGTGCCATTTTCGGTGCCAAGGCGAAACCGTAATAGAGACCAGTGATTGGTTGTTGCAACTTGTAAGTGACATTGTTCAGGGTGTCAATCACGGTTGTGCTGCCGTCGATGTCGGGCGGAGAAGGGGCAACCGTGTCTACTTTCAAGGTCACCACGCTGTCAGCACTTTTGTTGCCCGCCTGATCGGTGTGGGTGAAAGTGGCCGTTCTGTCGGCAACGGTTGTTGAGCTGGTTTTGAACTGCAACAATTTTTCAATGACCACCACCTCCGATGTGTTGAACGAACCGCCGCTGGTTTTGGTGATGGTCAGCACATTGTTGCTGTCAAAAACCAATTCAACACCACCCGACACATTGGCGATGGCAACATTGCTGCTGCTTTGCAGTGTGTTGATCAAGAAAAATGTTTTGCCACCCAGCGCAATGCTGTCCGTGGTGCTGTCGATGGTGCCACTCATGGCAATGCGAATACTGGCAATGTCCGTTTCTGCCGTTGTGGCGGCAACCACATTGGGCGCAATCAATATGCCATTCAAAATATCTTTGGCTGCGAAAGGTCGAGTCAGAGTTTTGTCAATGCCAGCGCTTGTCGAAGTGAGGTCAATGTCTTGAGGGGCAAGGGTGTCGATGTTGAGTGTCACCGTGCTGACGGTGCTGACATTACCTGCCAAGTCGGTGCGGCTGAAACCGATCACTCTGGCTGTTTGCGATGTCGATGTGGTTTGAAAACGCAGGTCGGCTTGAATGGCATTGACCTCTGCCGCGCTGAATGCGCCACCGCCATTTTTTGTGATGGTGAGCACACGTGAGGCGGTCATGGCCCAATCGATGGTCAAGCCACTGATACTGGTGGTGCCGTTGGGGGCGGAAGTGCTAAAGTTGTGGACTACACTGCCAAACAATAGCTGATCACCTGAGACCACGGTTGCGCTGCTGGCATCTATTTTGAGGTTGACGATGTCATTTTCAGCAATAGCAACTGCAAGCGCAGGCAAAATGTTTTTGCTGGTGGCAAGGTTCGCTTTGTTAAAGAAAGAAGTGTCTGTTTGTTGTGTGCCGGCGAGCGTGCTGTTCCAGTCGTTGGCCAGCACGATGGTGTCCACATTGATGGTTTGCGTGCCTGAACCACTCACATTGCCCACTCCATCGGTGTGCGTGAAGGTGAAAGTGCGAGGCGTTTGCGATGGCGAGGTGTTGGTTTTGAAGCGTAAGTCGCGCTCAATGGCATTCACGTTGTCTGCCGTGATAGTGCCAGTTGCTGTTTTTTGCAAGGTGAGGGTGCCAGTGCTGGTGCTGGCGTTGTAGTTCCAGCTCCAGCTGATATCTGTCACGCCACCCACTGTGATGTTGCTGCCGTTGTTGGAAAGGTTGAGCGCTTGCGTGATGGGGCCAAACAACAAGCTGTCAAATGCCAGATCAGCACCGCCCACCACCACAGTGATGGTGCTGATGTCTGCATCAATCGGTTTGTTGATGTTCGGTGCAATGACTTTGCCCGACGCATTATTCGTGTCATTTTTGTTGAAGTATGCAGCGTCAGCGGGTTGTGACGCACCCTGCGTTGTGTTGAAGCTGACATTGCCAGGTGCCAGTGTGTCGATCAGCACCACAGGTGCAGTGGCCACGGCGCTGCCAAAGTTGCCTGTGCTGTCGGTGTAGCTTGATGGCAAAACACTGATGGGTGAAATACTGAGTTGATTCACCACCACAGTTGGCGTGAACACCACCGTGTATACCTTGGCGTCTGCGGTGGCTGTGAAGTTGCTCACCGTGCCAAGCGGCGTGTTGCTGACGGTGTTCACCACAATGTCGCCGATCGCAAAGTCCAATGGCACATCCGTGAAGGTGAATGTGTAGGTGATGCTCTCACCCACTTTCACAACCGTTTTGTTGCCAGTGATGGTGAGTTGTGGCGCTTCAGTGTCGATCAATATGCTGGCACTGCTGACCGTTGTGCTTGTGTGGGTTGTGCCAATGTCACCTTCAACTTGTGCGGTGACGGTGTAATTTTTGCCGGATGTCAGTTTGGATTGCCAGCTGACATCGGGTGCCAATGTCCAGCCATAGTTGGTGGTGTTGATGGTGGGTAAGTCAATGGTGGCAATGTCAAACGATGTTCCGCCATTGGTGCTGGTGAACGACAGTTTGGTGATTTTCAGATTGTTCAGCGCAATGATGTTGCTGCTGGTGACGGTACCGCTGATGGTGAGGTTGTTGATTTCTGAAGCATTGATGCCGCCCCCTGTGATCACATTTGTGCCACCAAAGTTGACCGATGTGGTGGGATCGACAGGGCGGAACGACCAATCGGTGCCCGCAAGACCTGCGTACTTCGTGCCGGCCACCGTTTCAAATGCTTCACTGTCAATGGTGGCGTGGTAAGTTTTACCGAGCGTCAGGTCAGCAGTGGGGTTGATGGTGACCCGCTTACCTTCAATGGTGACGCGACTGGTGTCGGTCACCAAAATGGTTTCCATGGGCTGGCCGGTGGTCTCGTCAATGATTTGAATGTTCTTGCCAGCACGCGCCACCACATTGTCACTGAAAGTCAATACCAAGTTAGATGCCTTGGCAACACTGCCCGTGGTCTTGTTATCCAATGTCAGGCTAGAAGTGCTGATTTCCACATCGCGCATGACCGATGACGCAGCCACATTGCCCGCTTTGTCAATCAGGCTGACTTGCACTTTGTGCACAGCAGCACTCAAGGGACGCAAGTTGTAGTCTACTGACCATGCGCCGTTTTGCACGGTGGTGTAGTAAAGGGTGCCGTCAACACTGAGCGCTACATTGGCACCATTGGCAGCAGTGCTTGTGCCTGACAAAATCACAAAACCGGTATTCGTTTTGTAATCGTTGAGTATGCCGGCATCAGGCGTGATGGTTGTGAAATTAATGGTTTTTCCAGCGATGCCGACATCGTCTGCACCATTGGCGGATGTGTCAATGCTGAAACTGCTTTGCGCCACCGTTCGAATGGGGTTGTTTTTGCTGTTCAACAACGCAGCGGACACGGTGTACACACCATCGTTGAATTTAGGTTGGCTTGCAGTTTGCCAAACACCCCCAATCACCGTGGCATCGAGTGTGATCGGGCCGGCTGACGGCGTAGTGAGGGTGATCTTCACCTTGCTGCCATCGACTGCATTGCTGGTGCCGCTCAAAATCAAACCGGTGTTTTCTTTGGTGATGAAATCAGCGCTATCGATACCGGTGTCAGGCGTGATAGCCGTGAAAACCAAAGTCAATGAGTCGTTCAGCAGTGTTTGCAGTTTGCTCAACGAATCAGCGCCCTCAGAGCCTGCCGTTTGAATGTTGGTCAGGTAGGCATTCAAATTTGATGTGCTCACGCCCTCAACGCCCAATGTGACAAAGTCAGCCACAGTCAGCGTGTAGGCAGATGCTTTGCCAATGGCTTGATCTTGAATGGCATTGGTGATCTTGATCAACTGATTGATTTCATTGATGGTGTCAACGCCAGTGGTCTTTTGACCATCGATGATGTTTTTCAACAAATTCAATCGGGTGGTGTCGTTGCTGCTTCCCACCATGCCTGTGGTGTCTACCCCCATGCCAGTGAGTTGTGCTACCGTGAAGGTTTGCGTAACGGTGGCGTTGTTGGCTGTGCCATCTGCCAATGCCAACACTGTTTTATAAGTGTCGATGATCGCTTGCAATTTGGCTGTGGTGCCCACGCTTGCACCATCGACTGCCAAGGTCATGAGGGCATCGTTGATCGCGGCCACATTGTTCTGGTTCACGCCAATCACGTTTGCGGCGTCATAAGTGGCGACATCTGGAACTGTCGTGCCTGCTTCTGGTGACGCAGGCGATGAAGCCTTGTTCACATCTGCAAACTTAACGATCACCTGCAAAGCTGTGTTGGCACTGCCAATCACATTGTTGATCAACAGTTGCAGGTCCTCTAAAGTAGCAACACCAGAGCCATCGTCGTTGGTGCCGTCAATAGCCGTGATCACTTTGCTGAAGTCTGTCACGCCCGACAGGTCAACCCCCAGTGATTGCAGTTGCGCTTGGGTGAGTGCGGTGGTGTTGCCCTTGGCAACATTCATCACGGCTGTCACGGCATCTGCCAAGGCTTGTACTTTGTTGGCAGTGTCTACGCCGGTGGGAGGTTGCAAATCAATGACATCACCCAACAGACTTTTCTTGACATCGCTGTCCACACCGGTCACGCCTATCAAGGCGTACTGAGCAGCTGGCATGTTGTCGGTATTGGCGATGTTGTTCTTGCCATCCGCAGCCTGTATCACTTTGTTGTAAGCGTTCACCAAGCTTTGAATTTGCACAGGGTGGCTGACACTCACATCCGTTACCGTGGCTGTGGCCAAAGCACTGTTGATCGATGCCAAGTTGTTGTCAGACACCCCGGTGATGCCAGCATTGATGTACTGCTGCGTGGTAGGCGCTATGCCTGAGTTGTTCAACGCGTAGAGTTTGATAGCGGTCAAGGCGCTGTTGTAACTGCTGATGGCGCTGCTGATCACGTCCTTCAATTCATCCAGTGTGTCAACTTTGAAAAAGTCGTGGGTATTGACGATGGCTCGCAGCGCGACATCGAAATTGTCAGCGGTTAAATCTTTGATGCCCAGCTTCTCAAGCTGCGCTTGTGACATGCTGGTGCCGTTTTGTGCGGCGTTCTTGACAGCTGTCACGGCATCGGCCAAGGCTTGTATTTCTGGAACCGTGTCGACATCTGTTTTGTTTTTCAAGTCGATCACATCGGTCAACAAATTCCCTTTGTCGCTGTCAACGCCTTGTACGCCAATCAAACCATACATGGCGTAGCTTGGGTTGTTCAGGGTGGGTACGGTTTCTTGACCATCTGCCAAGTTCAAGATGGTGTTGTACGCCTCGACCACATGTTGCAGCTTTATCAATTCGTCAACATCGATGGCATTCAAATACGGTGTAGACAACGCATTGTTGATGGCATCCACATTAAACGTATCCACACCGATGACGCGAGCTTGCGCGTAGTGGTTGACCGTTGGCACTGGCCCCACCCATGTCGTAGGGTCGGGGTTTGAATTGTTTTGTGCGAAATTCTTGATGGTTGTGAAGGGGTCGTCTTGCGTGGTGCTGAAATGCAAGGTGTTGTTGCCAGGCAAAACGGCCTGGGTGGTGGGGTCAATCGCATTGCCAGCTGTGTCCACAATCCGTGCCACAGCGCTGACGGTCAAGCTATTGCTGTCTGCTGTGATGCCGCCGTTGGTATCAACATCACCGGGTGCCACGGTGTAAGTGAACACCAGTTTGGTGCTGGTGCTCTTGGCCCTGTTAAAGCTGGCAGCCTTGCTCACACCACCCACATCAATGTTAAATGTCGGTACATCGCTGACGATGACGGCTTCACTCATGTCTAAGCTGACCTGAATGATGTCGCCCACCACCATGGTATCGGTGGATTGGATGGCGGCGTTGGTCAGCCCGTTCACACCGCTGATGGTGATGCCCGTCACGAATGGGGCGATGGTATCAATCGCGAGCGTAGGCCAGTTCACACTGGCGTCAATGATGCCAGTGTTGTTGACGGCATCAGCAAAGCTGTTGGCATTGAGTTGCAATGCCACACCGGTGTTGGTGATGTTTGCCGTAGGTTCAAAGAAAACTATTCGTGTGAAGCCGGTACCAGAAATACCTTTGACGGTACCCATCAGCACATTGTTGGCGTCTGTTGAAATAACAAAGTCGTCAGCGCTCAGTGTGTTGCCAGGGTCTTCGCTGAAGGTGAGGGTATAGGTGGCTGTCTCACCAATTTTAAGATTGGTTTTATCAACGGTGACGCCGAGAAGTACAGGCGTAACCGTGTCTACCAAACTGGTGGGTGAGCTGACACTGGTGCTCGTGGCCGTGATGTTGTTGATATCACCCACCACCACAGCCGAGACGGTGTAATGCTTGCCTGATACCAACTGCGAAGTCCAGCTGCTTTGGCGAGCCAATGTCCATTGGAAGGTTGTTGGGTCTACCAACGAAATGCCATTGGTCTCGATGAAGGTAGAGCCATCGTCTGTGTTGGTGAAGATGATCTTGCTGATGGCGATGTTTTTCA
>JACCDN010476269.1_pt1 | contig 17222 bp, 5 predicted proteins | sample 7441691 | NCBI WGS metagenome assembly JACCDN01 (sample SAMN15323439, study PRJNA562643) | freshwater metagenome | isolation source: river surface water | place: USA:Blue River Watershed | collected 2017-08-16
AGACTATGGAGCCTATCACGATCATGATAAGAGAGAGGATGACGATAATCGCTTGGAGGAAGCCTAGGAGAGAGGTGAGAATCTCATCTACCGTGTTAAAGGCTAAGGGGTTACTAATGGGGATAGTGTAGAGGACGGATTCGGAGCCAGTTCTGGCAAGGCAGCAGAGACCGGTACCATCTTTGGTACGACCGACCACTTGTTCAGTCGCATCGTTACAGCTCGCTTTGGGGGTGCCTACATCACATTTGCTGTTGTCGGTGGGAGGAGTGCCCGGGGCTGGTGAGCCAGGTGGCAGAGGTGGAGCACTCGTATTCATCGTTACAGCTATCGTGTCTTTAGCCGAAAGAGTGCCATTAAAGCATTCGAGGGTGATAAGAGTGTCGCCAGTAAAGGCATGATTTTGATTAGTTTCTCCAACCTTCATCGGCGTAAACGTCTTGGCATAAGTAGTCGCACCAGTAAGGGTGTATTCACAGCGTTCGGCACCACCAGTTTGGAGGTAGACACTCACAACTTTGTTAGGGACTACCTGGGCTACTTTATCTGTATTTTGATCGCTTTTCGAACCAAATGCCAGCGACACAAGTGGGGCTGCATTGGGGTCAGACTCGAAATAAATAAACATTTCTTCAATATCAAAGTCGTCTCCATTATATAAATTGTACCCTGTCGGTCGACAAATAATCTCCATTCGTTTTGTTCCAGGTACTTGACCATACTTGGGGTGAGCATCATTCACCTGACTCATCGGCAGAACAGCAGATGCCTTGCCCCCCAATATCCAAGAAGTCAACTGACTTGCTCCATTTGCAGATCCATTATCAAATCCGTAGCCCAGCATACACTCGGGTGTAGGGCCGTCCTCAGGATCATTAACGGCCTGCCAATTAAACGTCAAATCGCCAGTGTATCCAAATGGCACTCTATTCGGCGTGACCGTAAAAGAAGCAATGCTGGTCTCAGTGCCAGGATTACTATAAGGAATGCACTCTGCCTCGTTACCATCTACACGAGAAATCTGAAAGTAACTGGAGACAACCTTGCCTGCTGCACCGTCATCACACCAGAACCTGAATGACTCATTTTCTCCTTCTGGTAAATTAGTTGGAGCCGTGATCGAGCATGAACCCTTCACAGGTATTGAGACAGACCCAGCGCCCTCGGCAACTATTGGAAAACAGCTCTCAAACGGAGGATCAAGCCTATCGTTGAAATCTCTTGAGCATGTCTTTGCGTTTTGAGCGTCCCACTCGTAGGTAACGGTAGCGCCAGGCCTGATATTGGCCGCTGTTGTCCCATAACCGTCATGGGTACTACACATAAGGATATCAGCTTTGGATCCACTATATTTATCAACAAAATTAACCTTGGAATTCTGGCAAAAAAACTCTTTACACTGCGTCGTACAAGTGGTGGGACAAGTGTCACTATTTTCTGCTACACCATTGTCACATTCTTCGTTCACATCATCGACCACACCGTTACCACATTTGGAACCAGCACCAACATATATGGTCACTGATTTTTTCCCCGAGCTTCCGGCGCCATTGGTGCACTCCATGGAAAAAACAGTGGTTTTGGTTATGGGATACCTAGGCGTAGAGTAAATTACCCCATCATACATACTTACCGGGAAAGACTCTTTCTGCCAAGCGCTTGTCCCTTCGCTTGTCTTACATGAAGTAGCCAGCTCAACGTCAACCGTTATCTGAACGTCGCCTCCAGCATCTGGCAAATCAGTCTTACCTGATGCGAGCTTGAGGACCGGAAGATTGCTGACGACCACTGTCGCACTCGATGATTTCCGTACGCCAGCAGCATCAGTACAGTCAGTCGTATAGGTCGTGGTAGCGGAGGGAGATAGTGTCCGTTCAAACACATAGCTCTGAGGGTTCGCTGGCCCTCTATTGCCAGCGGTGATGGTGAGCTCCTTCCTAAAGCCCGAAGAATCCGTGTAGGTACACTGGTACGGAAAAAGTCCCTGCGTGGACCATGACTCCACTTTTGTAGTACCACCGGGCGCAATGACACTTTCCGAAGAATATTGACTCACCTGAAAACTACTTGAGCCCGTATCACTCACCGTTACCGTATCCGTATCCTCATATCGACCCGTACTATCAGTACAGGTGAGGCTCACGGTCTTATCACTCTGAATATTCGAGAGGCTGTAATTTTGGTTTGGATCATTCGGGGAATTGAGCACGTATGTTCCGAGCCCTCTATTGTCAGTCACGTTCCTTACGTCACACGTGGCTGGATAGCTCCCCGTAAAGACCGAGACAATATTGGCTGATCCACCGCGGAGAACAGTCTCCGGCATGACACTGACGCTGATGTATGCATGTGCTACAGAAGCAAACGAAAAAAAACCCACCGCTACGATTAGTACCAAAAATGTAACGAAATGAGAGCTCCTTCCAGTCAGATGCATACGAAACTGATTTTTTTATTTTCTTCATTATACCACACTAGAGGAGACTCCGTTCGAGGGACATACGCATATCATCCACTCCCTTCTTCCGCTGGTACACCGAGAGGAGGAGGCCAAGCGAGGCCGAGAGTGAGAGGAGCGAACTCCCACCGTACGAGAGAAACGGCGCAGGCAGTCCGGTCACAGGGAGGAGCCCCACGTTCATCCCGAGGTTGATGAGGATCTGGACAAAGATCATAATCATCACTCCGAGCGACAAGAGATAGCCAAAGTTGTCACTCGCAAGCACTCCAATCCGCCTGATCCGATAGAGGAGCACCGCATAGAGAGCGATGACAAACCACGCCCCCACCATCCCAAGCTCCTCCGCTATCACCGCGTAGATAAAGTCGGTGTGCTTCTCAGGGAGAAACGACAGCTGAGACTGCGAGCCATAGCCGAGGCCCTTGCCAGAAACGCCACCGGAGCCTACCGCCACCATGGCCTGAAGGACATTATACCCCGAGCCCTGTGGGTCGTTCTCTGGATGAAGAAAAGTATCAATGCGGGCCTTTTGATAGTCCGCCAACAGGAACCAGCTCCCGGAGACGAGAAGCGCTCCCAAGATACTAAGGACTACAAAGTGCTTGAGGCGGAGGCCCGAAGCGAGGATCATCCCGCCCCAGATACTGGCGAGGACCAGCGATGACCCGAGGTCAGGCTGACGCAAGACGAGGAAAATGAGCACTGCCGAGAGGATGAGCGAAGCAATCACGCGGGTCCACTCGCCGAGCTCGGACTTTTTCTTGGAAATAAAACTCGCGAGGAAAATGATGAGGGTCACCTTGGCCACCTCGACCGGCTGGACTTGGAAAAATCCAAAAGAAAGCCAGCCAGCGGTCCCATTTACCGTCGTCCCAAAGAGGAGCACCAAGAAAAGGACGATCACGGTGACAAAGTAAAGCAGCGTGCTATAGCGCTGGATATGGCGATAATCGAGCGACCCCATAAAAAACATAGCTCCGAATCCGAGAATACCGAAGAGGGCCTGCTTCAGGAAATAATTGGTTCCCCCTGCTGCTGAGAGACTGTAGAGCGCCAAGAGTCCCACCAGAAGAATCAGGGCTGAGACCGTCACAAGAATCCAGTCAAATTTGGAGAAGAGGCGGGTCATAGGGTAAGAAATCAATCACTCGCAACCACTATCGTCCTGCCTCGAAGTATTGGTTCACAAAGTTGTCAGAATGATAGACATCAGCGTCTACCTCCATGTCGAGGCGGGCCACCTCTCCGACGAAAGGCGCTGGAAAGACGAGTGAGAAGTCCCGAGCATCACCGGCCCGAACCGTATTTTGTTCGGTTTTGTTCATGGCGAGCGGTCGACCAGCAGCATCCCGGAGGATCACCGTCACCATGATGGAGCGGAAATCATAGGGACTTTCGTTTGAGACGAGACCATAGGCCTTGCCGAAGCCAAAGGTGAGACCCGTTTGTTCAAAACGCTTCTGATAAATATTGACCGTCGGTTTCTCCTGGTAGCCCGAGAAGCGCTCCCAATTGACGTCAGTGATAGTGAGGAGAGCGAGAGCGGGCGTCACTCCCGATTCGAGGTTGAGCTCCATGAGCGTCTTGGTCTCCTGGGGCAAGATATAGTTCTCGCCAGAGCGTGAGGTGATAACCTGACCAGAAGCATCGAGGAGATTGAAAGTATAACGAAATGATGAGGCTCCGACGTCACTGTTGCCGTTCACAATCTTCGCAAAGACATCGTAACGACCCGCTCCTCCTGGCACAAAGGCCACTTCACGCTTCTCAAATTCCTTGCCGGTCACGGGTACATAGCAGGCGGATGCGCAGACCCCACCACAGTCTATCCCCTCTTCGTTCTGATTTTGTTTCATATCAAAGCAAGTCTCCGGCGCCTTGATGAAAGCATAATACACTCCCGTCCAAAACAGAGCGTTTAGGATAAAGAATACGATAGCAATAATAATCCGTCGCACCATCCGTGACATAGAAGGGTCGTTACTTGCTGAATACCTGAATTATAGCACGAAAAAACAGCCCGCTTGTGGCTGTTTTGAAGAATGTTTGAAGCGGAATGTTCCCGGCACTGACCTACTCTTGCCCGGAGGCTACCATCGGCGCTGATAGGCTTAACTGCTGAGTTCGGGATGGGATCAGGTGTGACCCTATCGCTAGAAGCACCGGAAACACTCCGCTCCAAACGGATGTCTGTCTACGATTGTATGTACGTACCCCTTGTGTCAAGCACTCTTCACTGTTAACCGGCGTCGCTCTCTTGGATTGCTCCAGAAGAACGATGGAAAAAAGAAAGTTGAATAAATTTATTAGTACTACTTGGCTTAATCCCTCTCGAGACTTCCACCTATAGCCTATCAACCTAGTCATCTTCTAGGAAATCTCGTACCAGTAAACTGGTACTGTGACCTTATCTTGAGCCTGGCTTCCCGCTTAGATGCTTTCAGCGGTTATCCTACCCGAACGTAGCTACTCTGCAGTGCTCCTGGCGGAACAGCAGATACACCAGAGGTTCGTTCTTTCCGGTCCTCTCGTACTAGGAAAGAGTTCTCTCAAGTCACACGCGCCTACAGCAGATAGGAAACCAACCTGTCTCACGACGGTTTGAACCCAGCTCGCGTACCGCTTTAATTGGCGAACAGCCAAACCCTTGGGACCTTCTCCAGCCCCAGGATGCGATGAGCCGACATCGAGGTGCCAAACCTTGCCGTCGATATGGACTCTTGGGCAAGATCAGCCTGTTATCCCCAGGGTAACTTTTATCTGATGATCTTCCACACTCCTACGAGTGATGGTCGGTTCACTAAATTCTACTTTCGTAACTGATCGACTGATCGGTCTTTCAGTAAAGCTGACTTGTGCTTTTGCGCTATCGGCCCGATTTCCATCCGGACCTAGTCAACCTTTGTAAACGCCTCCGTTGCTTTTTAGGAGGCGACCGCCCCAGTCAAACTACCCACCAGGCACTGTCCCCCGACCGGATTACGGCCGCGGGTTAGAATCTAAATTTTTGCAGGGTGGTATTCCAGTGATGACTCCACACCCTCCTGAAAGGATGCTTCATAGTCTCCCACCTATGCTCGGCAACAAAAACTTAGAGTCAATACCAAGCTATAGTAAAGCTCCATGGGGTCTTTTCGTCTTGCTGTAGGTCGACGGCATCTTTACCGTCATTGCAATTTCACCGGGATGTTCGTTGAGACAGTTTTCAAGTCATTACACCTTTCATGCGGGTCAGAACTTACCTGACAAGGAATTTCGCTACCTTAGGACGATTATAGTTATCGCCGACGTTCACTGGCGCTTCGGGGATTGGCGTGAACCGCTCCCGTTAACGTTCCAGCACTGGTCAGGTGTCACCCCCTATACTTCCCCTTGCGGGTTTGCAGAGAGCTGTGTTTTTGATAAACAGTTGCTTGAAAAACTTTCGCTGCGTCCGATCTTGCGATCGGAAAGACATATTGCGAACTTACGTCTAGCTTTTTTGCCTAGTTCCTTAACGAATACTCTCCCGTTCATCTTAGGCTACTCGCCCTGTCCACCTGTGTCGGTTTGCGGTACGGATACTTGTATACGAACCTTAGAAGATTTTCCTGGCACCCCGCTCCCTCTCCTTAGTCTGTCTTACGACAAACGTCGTCAAACTCCTTGGATTTAGTGTGGTACGGATTTGCCTATACCACATCCTCAGAGACCAAACCCCAATCCAATAAGGGGCGAGAAGTACAGAGATGCGTCTCTCCTTCGAATATACAAATAGTTCAGGAATATTAACCTGATGTCCATCGACTACGCTTTTCAGCCTGGCCTTAGGACCGACTAACCCTGGGATGATCACCATGGCCCAGGAAACCTCGGACTTTCGATGTGTGGGGCTCTCACCCACATTGCGGTTACTCATTCCAACATTCTCACTTCCGTACGCTCCACAGTCGGTCGCCCTTCTGCTTCAGCGCCTACGGAACGCTCTCTTACCACTTTGTCTTGCGACAAAATTCGTAGCTTCGGTACTGTATTTGAGCCCCGTTACATTGTCGGCGCGAAAACTCTAGATGAGTGAGCTATTACGCACTCTTTAAAGGATGGCTGCTTCTAAGCCAACCTCCTCAGTGTCTGAGAGTTTTCACTTCCTTTCCCACTTAATACAGATTTTGGGACCTTAGCTGACGATCTGGGCTTTTTCCCTTTTGTGCTCCGAGCTTAGCCCCGGAGTACTGACTGCCTTGGTACATACCACAAGTATTCGGAGTTTGGTTGAAAATCCTACCTTACGGCGAATTCTCATCCAGTAGCTCTACCCCTCGGGTACAATTTACAAGACGCTAGCCCTCAAGCTATTTCAGAGAGAACCAGCTATTGCCAAACTCGATTGGAATTTCTCCCCTACACACAAGTCATCCCCTAAAATTGCACAGTTAGTGGGTGCGGGCCTCCACGTCGTTTTACCGACGCTTCACCCTGCTCATATGTAGCTCGTCTGGCTTCGGGTCTAGTCCACGCAACTTATTCGCCCTATTCAGGCTCGCTTTCACTGGGTCTCCGGAATTCGTCATCCCTTAGACATGCTGCGTAGAACTAACTCGTTGGATCGTGCTGCAAAAAGCACGCGGTCACCCATCTTGCGACAGGCTCCCACTCTTCGTTAGCATGGAGTTTCAGTTCTATTTCACCTCCCTTATCGGGATGCTTTTCACCTTTCCCTCACGGTACTAGTTCACTATCGATCTAAAGTAATGTTTAGCCTTGGAAGTTAGTGCTCCCAGATTCAAACGGGGTTTCTCCGGCCCCGCCCTACTTAGGTACTTGTGCATCAGTGTACATTCGTTTTCGCATACGGGACTATTACCCTCTCTGGTCGTTCTTTCCAGAACGCTCTGCTAACAATTGTACAGTGACCCCGATCAATCGAGTCCACAAGCCCTGCAACCCCACTCGAGTAAACTCGGTGGTTTAGGCTGTTCCGCGTTCGCTCGCCACTACTTACGGAATCTTTATTAATTTCTTTTCCTCCTGGTACTAAGATGTTTCAGTTCTCAGGGTTTGCTACGATACCCTATGAATTCAGATATCGTTTCCCGCCTTCAGGCGGGAGGGTTGCCCCATTCGGAAATCCTCGGATCAAAGCTTGGTAGACAGCTCCCCGGGGCTTATCGCAGCCTCCTACGTCCTTCATCGCTTACTTTAGTCAAGGCATCCACACCATGCGTTATGTAACCTTCTTTTTTCGTTTGTCCGCAAATGTTCCAATACCTGTCTTGCGACCGGCACTGAAAGCACTCACGGACAATCGGTTAACAGTGAAGAATGTTTGCGCATTCAACGCACTGTTTGTTAGATTGCTTGTCACGTCGTTACACGAACGACGGTGACTTGTCGTATCGTCATCGCGACGATACAACGTAACCTTACATACATTTCTAGACTATCTCGAAACAACGTCTTTGCTTTCCGCAAGCCAGGCAAAGGGTCATCACTTCGAAAAAGACATGTAATTGTTAAGGCGCTTTTGCGGAAAGATGTGTCACCCTCACTCGAGAGAAAAATCTCTTTCAGCAGAAACGACAACTGGGGAAAAACCGCGCGAGAGAAACAAAAAAAGCACTGATTGAGCACTTCTTTGTTCGTGATATCTATCTTACGCAATCCTACGAAACCTGTCAAGTGCTACCGTTTTTTAGTCATTTTTATCCAAAATTAGAGAAAAAAGAGCCCTACATCTTAGGGCTCTTTTTCTCCTCTTTTTGGCTTATTGCGGGCCTAAGGAGCGGGTTCCACGAGTGGCGAGACGTTGGGTCCGGCGGGTGCTGGTGGGACCACAGGTGTCTCTGGCGCTACCGCCTCTACCGTCTCGGTCACCCCGGTACCGCGGAGGTTACCTACCCCACTTTCGACGTTTGAGATAAGTTTCTGTACTTGTTCTCGGGTCTGCTTGATGTTCCCCGTAGCATCAGCCGGCAAGAGATCGAGAATCTTCCGATACTCGTCGGTCGCAGCCTGGCGTTTCTTTTGCTTCTCGTAGAGGAGTCCGAGTGAGAGGCGGACATCGATGAGTTTTTCATTGGACTTCAAGATTTCCAAGAAGATGTCTTCGGCCTTGTTCTCATCCCCATCCTTGGCTCGGAGCTGATAGAGAACAGCCAGGTTGTAGCGATAGTTGAGGTTACGAGCATCAATGGTGACGGCTTGGGCTGCGCTATCGATAGCTTTGTCTGTCTCCTTGAGACGAGCGAGGATAATAGCGAGGTTGTAGTGGGCAGCCGCGAGATTCTGCTTCTCAGCGATAGCCTGTTCGTAGTAGCTCCGCGCCTCGGCGTAGAGCGCGGTTCGCTCAGCACCTTCGGGCTTGGCATCGCCCATAGCACGCTTCACTTGACCGAGTTTGAGAGCAAAGAGCGGGTTGTGTGGCTCAAGCTCACGTGAACGAGTATAAATCTCTTCGGCTTTCGGAAGAGCATCACTCGCGTAGACAGCACCATTCTCATAGATGAGAGCCAGCGACTCAGCGGCCATCACATCGTTTGGCATGAGGCGACGACCCTGTTCACCGGCGACGACCGCCTGGCGGACATAGGTAGCGACGGTGTTCACATCACGTTCACTCTCGGGCTTGGCGGCTTCGACATTGGCCAAGGCGATATACTCTTGACCGAGACGGGTGAAGTAGCGACCCTCTTGTGGGTAGCGCTGGATAGCCTGGGCGAGGAGAACCGAGGCCTCACGGCTCGGAGCAGCCGAGGCGAGACGGACAGCCTTGCCAGCAGAGAGATCCGCGATAAAGACCTTGCCCATGAAGACAAAGATAAAGGCGACTCCAGCCGACACCACCATAAAGATAAAGGCGAGGGCGAGGGCAAACTTCGGCGCTGCCTTGAAGGACAGATTAAGATAGCGTTCTTCGGAACCACTCTCCATGAGGAGCACTCCCATGGCAAGAGCCGAGAGGAGGACCATCAAGATGAGGAGGGCGCCATTCACAGGGGCGATAAAGGCCGCGATAAAGAACATCACGACAACGGTCCAGAAACCAAGAGAGTAAATCTTGTTCCGCTGCTTCTCATGGGTCAGGAGATAGAGCCCGACCGAGAGAAAAGCAAAGCCCAAGACGAGGAGAAGGACGGTACCTACTGCCCCGATCGAAGCGAGTGACTCAAAGAAGAGTCCCGTCCCCTGATAGAACCGGAGAGTATACAGCGTGTTTAAGTTATACTCCACCGGACGAAACATCGAGAAGGCATAGCCATAGTTGGCTGGGCCGACTCCGAGCGCAAAGTGCTCAGCGAGTGTGGCCTTGGCAATCTGCCAGGAGAGATTGACGTTTGGTGAGACTTCGACTGGGAGCGTCGCCCGCACTAGGCTGTTACTCCCGATCATGAGAAATCCGAGCACCATGGCAAAGACGAGCATCGGCACCCAGGTCCACTGCTCAGCCGGTCGAATAATCTGGGCCAAGATATAGACCATGAAGAATGACAGGCCCCCGAGTACCACAATCCACGGTACGAATGAGTAGAGAGCAAGGAGTAGGAAAAGCGCTAGGGCTAATCCCACAAAGAGCAACACGGTCGCCACAGTTCGGAGACGCTTCTTGCTTGTTTCGTCTTTCCACAGAGCAAAGAGGGCCGTGAGAAAAAGCGGGATAAGGAGTCCAAGGTAGGTAGCCAGAGTCGAAACGGTCCCAATGAGACTAATCGGTGCATAGCGCTCGAGTGTCGCCGAAAGAAACGGGATATTCATGAGCGCGAGGAAGCTCCACGTAACCAAGATGAAACTCGCCACGAGAAAACCTCCAAACACGAGCTGGAAGCGCTTGAGATTGAAGTGGCTCAGGATAAAGTAGTACGAGAGAACCAAGGCGGTGATGGAGACCGCACCGCGAGATGGGTCGCCAAAGAATCCCCAGAAGCTGTGCCAACGATCCACCGAGAAGAATGCGCCGACCACATAGAACAACCAGAAGAGAGCAATCGGGATATCGAGCGGTGTCCGTCGAATCCGCATCTCCCCAGTGGTCACACCCTTAGAGACCCAAGCCACGAGCCCAATAAGTAGCCAGACGTAAAAATAGAGTTGCTTCTCAAAGGCAATTCCCTGAAAGGTCAATCCCGTAAAAAATATCGGAATCCCAGCAAAGAGTGCTACCAGTGCTACCGTGATGACTGCTTCAAAAATTCGCGCGGTCTTTGATCCCTGCTTTGCCTCACTACTCACCGTACTCGTCTCGACTCCTGGCCGCGCCAGGTTGTTTGCGCCGCCGAAGCGAGCAAACGAGGGTTTCTCTGATTGCATACTGTTTTCCGTCTCTTTAATGATAATGCGCCGAAGCGCAAAGTTATACCCGTATTATAGAGAAAAACACCGTTTCAGGCAACGGAAACCCTGTCAATAAGCATCAAAAAAGAGGATTCTGTCTAAAATCCTCTTTTTTCATCTATTTGATAGTTCCGGTGCCCTTGAGTTTGCCCGTCCCTTTCATATAAAAAGTCCCGGGCAGGGTCGAAGTGGCGGTCACTTCTGATGAAATCAGATAGACTCGGCCATTACTGGCCGCAGCATCGGCCCCAATAGCCAAATCCATTTTGCCGTCAACGTTCCAGTCGCCGATGGCAAAAGCGATACCGAAACCGCTGAAGGTAGCAGTGCCGGTATGAATCATATCGGCAGTAGCAGCGGTAGTAGGGATTGTACCATCGTTATGGAAGATATAAACACGGCCACGACCCGAAGTATAACCAGCCCCCGAGATAAGGTCAGTTCGGCCATCAGCATTCAAATCACCCGATATAAGAGAAGTTCCTAAACTCGTACTGGTGGCCTCACCAGTAATAATACTATCAGCCGTGGCGGCCGTCGTGGGGATAGAGCCATCATTATTGAAGATATAGACCCGGCCAGTAGAAGATGAATACCCGGAAGCACCCACCGCCAAATCAGTTTTGCCATCAGCGTTATAATCGCCATTTGCCATACTCAAACCAAAGTTGTTACTCGTCGTTTCGCCAGTAATGATAACATCGGCAGTAGCAGCAGTGGTTGGGATCGAGCCATCGTTATTGAAGATATAGGCTCGGCCAGTAGAGGATGAATATGCAGAAGCACCGACTGCGAGATCGGTAGTGCCGTCGGCATTCAAATCACCTGCTACCAGTATGTAACCGAACTGGCTACTCGCCTCCCCAGAAATAATAACATCAGCCGTCGTAGCACCTGCCGGATAAGAACCATCGTTATTGAATATATAGGCCCGGCCGGCACCAGAACCATAGTTGTAAGCACCCACAGCAAGATCTATCTTACCATCGGTATTAAAGTCTCCAGCCGTGAGGGCAGAGCCGAAGTATTGGTCGCCATTTAATATAACATCGGCTGAACCCGCTGCCGTCGGATATGACCCGTCATTGTAGAAGATATACGATCGGCCCGTGGCTGATGAGTACCGACTCGCCCCTACCGCCAAATCCACTTTCCCATCCGTGTTGAAATCGCCAGTAGTCAGGGCGGCGCCAAAATAATTCGTCGTAGTCTCACCAGTCATGATGACGTCAGCTGAAGCAGCCGCCGATGGGTAAGCCCCGTCGTTATAAAAGAGGTACACTCGACCAGTATTACTCGTATACGCCCAAGCTCCCACTGCCAGATCTGTCCGCCCGTCGGCATTGAGGTCTCCTGCTACCATGGCATACGCAAACTCACCGAAAACCGTCTCGCCAGTTATCACCGGGTCGTTCCAGGTATAGATATGAATCCGACCAGCAGAACTCACTGAGCTGGAAACAACGAGGTCGGTTTTACCATCAGCATTGAAGTCACCAGAATTCATGACATAGCCGAAAAAACTACTCGCCTCTCCCGTCAAAATGATGTCAGCTGTCGCTCCTGTCGTCGGGATGGATCCATCATTATGGAAGATATAGGCTCGACCAGCAGCGGAAGAATAGGCTGAGGCTCCAATAGCGAGGTCGGTCCTACCATCAGCATTCCAGTCACCACTGGTAAGCGCATAGCTAAAGCCATCGCTGGCGGTTTCACCGGTAATAATGACATCGGCTGTGGCAGCAGTGGTAGGGATAGAACCATCGTTATGAAAGATATACGCTCGTCCCGTGCCCGATGAATAGCTAGGAGCCGAAGACACCAAATCGGTCGTACCATCAGCATTGAAATCTCCCGCGACCAATAAATCTCCCATTTCACTGGATGCCTCGCCGGTAATGATGACGTCAGCAGTGGCGGCAGTAGTGGGGATAGAGCCATCATTATGAAAGATGTAGACCCGTCCAGCAAATGAAGAATAACCCTGAGCCCCAGAAGCGAGGTCCGTTTTGCCATCTGCATTGAAATCTCCAACCACAAGCGATGTCCCCAACCGGCTACTCGCTTCGCCCGCAATAATCACATCCGCGCTCGCTGGCGCCGGATAGGAGCCATCATTGTAGAATATATAAATCCGGCCCGCACTGGAAGCGTACTTGTAGGCTGCTATCGCCAAATCGGTTGTACCATCAGCGTTGAAATCCCCCGCTGCCAAACTCCAGCCGAAATAGGTCAAGATAGAATCACCGGTAAATATCACATCCGCTGAAGTGGCCGTGGCCGGGTAGGAGCCATCATTGTAAAACAGATATACGCGACCTGTTTTGTTGGTATACATGTATGAACTCACGGCGAGATCAATCTTGCCATCAGCATTAAAGTCTCCTGATGCGAGTGCGCCTCCAAATTGTTCATTTGTGACCGACCCTCCGATAATCACATCAGCTGAAGCGGCTGCCGTCGTCAAACTGCCCGAACTAAAAAATATATAGACGCGGCCGGTCGAGGAAGCATAGCCAGTACCACTGGCCACTAAGTCCATACGACCGTCAGCATTGAAGTCCCCGGTAGCCAGCGCCCAGCCTATTGCGCTAAAAAAGCCTTCGCCATTTATATTTATCTCCTGACCCGTAGTACCGAGCCCTGTCCGAGTGATGCTACTCGAGGTAGGTTGTCTCTGAATCTGCCAAGCAAAGTTCTCACGGGTTTCGTAGAAATACACCTTGCCAGTGTTTGAAGTGACACCATACGCCCCGACGATCAAATCTCCACGACCATCACCATTCATATCGCCCGTCACGAGTGAAGCACCAAAATAATTAGATGTTGTTTCACCAGTCATTTTGACGTCAGCCGTCGCAGCGGTCGTCGGGATAGAGCCATCATTGTAAAACGTATAGACCCGACCGGTATTGGTCGTATAGGCATACGCACCAACTGCTAAGTCTGTACGACCGTCAGCATTGAAGTCCCCAGAAGCGAGAGAAAAAGCGAACGAATCATTTGTTGCTTCTCCTGTAATAGAGAGATCCGAGGTACTGGCCCCAGCAGGATACAATCCATCATTGTAAAAGAAATAGACGCGACCGGTATAAGTAGAGTATCGTCGTCCACCCACCGCAATATCTATTTTTCCATCGGCATTGAAATCACCAGAAGCTAAAGATACTGAAAACTCACTATCAGTTGCTTCACCTGTCAGTATTACATCAGCAGTGCCAGCCGTAGTGGGGATAGATCCGTCATTATAAAAGATATAGGCACGACCAGTGGAAGAAGAATACCCCCATGCTCCAACTACCAAATCAGCCTTCCCATCAGCATTGAAGTCACCAGTTGCTAGTGCATTGCTAAAGAAATTATTGGATGTCTCGCCCGTAATGGTGACATCGGCTGTACCAGCAGTAGTAGGGATAGAACCGTCATTATAAAAGATATAGGCATTACCAGTCGTATTATAAGAGTATGCGCTTGATCCAACAACCAAATCAAGAGTGCCACTGGCATTCAAATCCCCCACAACTAACACCACGCCAAATGCGTCACTCGTTGATGCCCCTGTAATGGTCACGTCAGCAGTGCCAGCCGTCGTGGGAATAGAGCCGTCGTTATAAAAAATATAGACACGCCCAGTAGTTGAAGAATATCCCCACCCCCCAATAGCAAGATCCGTCTTGCCATCAGCATTCAGATCACCAGATACCAGCGAGGCACCAAACTTATCACCCGTAGCATTACCCGTAATCGTCACATCGGCAGTCGCTGCCGTGGTCGGGATCTGACCATCTCCATAGAAAATATAGGCGCGACCGGTACTCGATGAGTATCCGTCGGCTCCGACTGCCAGGTCAGTCCGGCCATCGGCATTGAAGTCCCCCGTTGTCAGAGCAATGCCAAACTGGTCACTGGTCGCCACTCCCAAGATACTCTGATTGGTATTGACCTGGCCGTTTTGGGAGTAAAAGATGTAGACTCGACCAACATTCCCGGCAGCAAGATTGGCACCCACCGCGACATCGGTTTTCCCATCAACATTGAAGTCTCCGGTCGCTAGCGATGATCCGAAATATGTCCCTCCTTCTCCCGTAATCGTGACATCAGCTGAGGCCGTCGCGGTCGGGATAGAGCCGTCGTTATAGAAGATGTAGGTCCGACCAGTAGAGTTAAAGTAGCTCCCAGCACTGGCCACCAGATCGGTTCGTCCGTCATTGTTCATGTCCCCCGCGCCGAGCGAACGACCAAATTCATCGAGCGAATATGAGGTCGTTATTTTGACATCTGCAGTCGCCGCGGTCGTAGGGATAGAACCATCACCATAAAAGATATACACTCGGCCCGCATACGAAGAATAGATCGGGGAAGATGACGCCAAATCAACCTTACCGTCCGCATCAAAGTCACCGGTCGTCAATGCGGCACCAAATGTATCACTCGCATTCTCACCAGTTATGGTCACATCAGCACTCCCGGCCGTTGTCGGGATAGAACCGTCGTTGTAGAAGATGTAGGCACGGCCAGTAGAGGATGAATACGTGTACGCACCAACGATGAGATCCGTCTTCCCATCATAATTCACATCTCCCGCTGCAAACGAACTCCCAAAGGAATCATTGGTCGCATTCCCATTGATAAAGACATCTGCAGTTCCAGCCGTCGTAGGAATAGAGCCATCGTTATAAAAGATGTAGGCCCGACCGGTCACACTCGAATACCGTGGAGCTCCGACTACGATATCAGCTTTACCATCAGTATTAAAGTCACCAGTTTTGAGAGCACTCCCGAAATTGGTATTCGCTTCCCCAGTGATACTCACATCGGCACCGGCCGTGTTTGACGGATACGAACCATCATTATAGAAAATTTTGACAGCGCCCGTGCTGGTATTGTCATACAGATCCGTTGAGGCAATGAGATCGGTCCTGCCATCCCCATTCACATCACCGGCTGCTACCGCCGTTCCGAAACGAGTATACCCTGTGCTATCGTGTATCACCACATCAGCCCCACTAGCAATTTGAGCATAAGAACTATCATTGTAGAAAATATAAACTCTCCCTTCATAGTTCAATCCATATGTCGAAGCCCCTACTGCCAAATCAGTCTTCCCATCAGCATTGAAGTCACCGCTCACCATAGACGTGCCAAGTCCGCTCCCTATCCCCCCTTCGCCCGTTATCACACTCCCGCTCGTGGTGCTTCCTGGCGCGGTAAATGACAAAGTCGGGTCGAGAGCCACCGGATACGAGGTCGGTGAGAAGCTGACTGAAAGCGTTGCGTTCTCTTCACTCCACTTCCACTGGGCCTCATGCTTCTCGCCTTGGACATCAATATAGTACGGCTTAGGGATAGTAAAATCAGGAGTATGGCTCCCCGAGAGGAGGTCGTCGCCCATCTCCTTGGCCAGTGTCCGCTGGGCCCGGGCCATGAGGTTTGTATCTACCTCCGCCGCTGCCTGATCATTCTTCAGGTCTTGTTCGATATAGTAATAGACTTCTACGACACCCTCACTATTTACCTTCACTTTGGCCTGCTCAATGCGGTAGGATTCTTGCTCGATACCATCACCGCGCTCGTAGAGGGTCCAGTGCTTCAGTTTCTTCTCGCCAGCGGCCTGATCTTTCTGGTAGGCATAAAGAAGCGACTTCCGATCATCATCACTCTGGTACCTGAGGTAGGTTCGAGGTGTTTTGTCTTTCTTAGGAAAGAGTTTTTGGAAAAACGAAGCGTTCTCCGGTTGTGTCCAGAGCATTTCTTTACCCAGTGTCTCTACACTATAGTCACTCTTCCCAGAGAGATCGGTGATACTCACCGTCCTCTTATCATCGAGTTTAATCTCGATTGGTTTACTATAGTCTTTGGGGAAAGAAAGGTTGAGTTTGGGTGTCTCGGTGCCCAGCGCAGGCGCATCTGATTGATTGACGAATTGGATATCGATACCATCACTCGTATTGTCGGTCAAAGTAAACGCGTCTTTTTCTTCCGTGAGGGGAAGAGTTGGAAGTGCCTCGAAATCCTGCCTCACTCCCCCACCAGCGCCTCCATACTGTGACAGGGCTATGTCGAGCGTATCGGAAGATGACCACATGAAGTAGCCAAAAACCGGGACCATGAGGAGGCCCAGAATAAGGAGTACCGATTTGAGCGTGAAGCGTTGCATTTACCCTGTGTAATAAGATTTGAGTCGATTCCGTAAAAACATTTTTCCGCGATAGGATTTCAGGTATTTCTCCCTGTGGGTAGCATCATCCTGATGAAGACATGCCTCATAGTATATGAGCTCCAATGGTCGCCTTTCTTTCGTTGACTCTACTCGTCCTTTTTGATGTAACTCAAATCTTGATCGCAAATTCTTAGTATATCCAGTATACATCCTCTGATCGGTCTTACTTCTCAAAACATACGTGTAGAACATATTTGCGATATTACACAGGGAGAATACCTTACTAGTATACTA
>JACCDN010006998.1_pt1 | contig 17220 bp, 16 predicted proteins | sample 7441691 | NCBI WGS metagenome assembly JACCDN01 (sample SAMN15323439, study PRJNA562643) | freshwater metagenome | isolation source: river surface water | place: USA:Blue River Watershed | collected 2017-08-16
CTCGGACAGCACGGACTGAACATCCAGGATTTCTGCTCCAAGTTTAACGCTGCCACGCAGGATCGCATGGGTGATATCGTTCCAGCAGAAATTACGGTGTTCGAGGACCGCACCTTTACCTTTGCGCTCAAGACCTCTCCCGCCTCTGATCTTCTGAAGAAAGCGGCCGGTATCGCCAAAGCTGCTGCCAATCCACTCAAGGACAAGGCTGGCCAGGTGACTCAGGCTCAACTGCGTGAGATCGCTGAGAAGAAAATGACTGATTTGTCTGCCAACGACGTGGATGCTGCCATGAAGATCATCGCTGGCTCCGCTCGTTCGATGGGTATCAAAGTGACCGACTAGGTCGGTCATCCCGTACGAGATACGGGATCCAGAAATATATTTATTTAAATTCAGTAATTGTGGGAGTCTGAGCGAAGTCGAAGACGTTACTACCACGACAATACTATGAAACACGGGAAAACATACCGTAGCGTAGCTGAGAAGATGGAAGGAGCCAAGGAGTACACCATAGAAGAGGCGGTGGCCTTTTTGAAGGAGCACAAGACAGCTAAATTCGACGAAGCGGTCGAAATCCACACCCATCTTGGCATCAACCCCAAGAAGTCCGATGAAATGGTCCGGGCGACCGTTATCCTCCCTCACGGCACTGGCCGGAGCCAAAAGGTAGCCGTCATCACGACGACCAAGGAGAAAGAAGCCGAGGAGGCCCAGGCTGACCTCGTGGGTGGTGAAGAAATCATCGCCGATATCAAGAGTGGCAAGCTCTCTCCTGGTACGCACTTTGATGTCATCCTCGCTACGCCTGAAATGATGCCCAAGCTCGCGGTCATCGCCAAGATCCTCGGTCCCAAGGGTATGATGCCATCACCGAAGACTGAGACTGTGACGGTCAAGATCAAGGAGGCGGTAGAAATGCTCAAGAAGGGGAAGAAAGTGAGCTTCAAGAATGATGATACCAGTAACGTCCATCAGGTCATTGGCAAGCTGTCTTTTTCTGCCGAGAACTTGGTTGAGAACTACCGAACATTCCGCGAGACGCTCGACAAATCCAAGCCAGAAAGCATGAAGGGCAAGCTCGTGAAGTCACTCTCCATCTGCACCACGATGGGCCCGAGCCTGAAGCTCAAGGCATAATAAGTTCAAAAGAGGCCCCCTTGGGTCTCTTATGCTTAACATATACCTATGATCCTCTCAGATCGTGATATCAAAAAGGAACTCAAATCGAAGGAAATCACCATCAAGCCATTCAAGCCCGAGTGTCTCCAGCCAGCGAGCTATGATGTCCACCTTGACCGCCATTTTCTCGTCTTCAACGTCAACTCGAATTTTGTCATCGATCCGCGTGATATCTCTCGGGACTTGATGAAAAAGGTTTCTATCACCAAAACAGAGCCTTTTATTCTCCATCCGGGGGAGTTTGCGCTCGGGGTACTCCTCGAAGAGACGGGAGTTTCTGACAAGCTCGTGGGCCGTCTCGAGGGCAAGTCTTCGCTCGGACGTCTCGGTCTCATCATCCATACGACCGCTGGTTTTCTCGATGCCGGCAACTGCCTCAAGATGACTCTCGAACTCTTTAACGCCGGGAGGATTCCACTTAAGCTCTACGCGGGGATGCCTATCGGTCAGATGGCCTTTGAGTACCTCTCCTCACCCTGCGAGCGACCCTATGGCTCAAAGGGGCTCAATAGTAAGTACCTCGGTGACACCAAACCCCAGGCCTCCAAGATGCATCTCAATTTCAAGAAAAAAAGCCTCTCTAAATGAGAGGTTTTTTCTTTTGTCCGCTCGTTTGCGGATGTAGGAAGAGTACGATAAAATACCTATATTGAGGGATAATTTCTTTTTGCCGAATGACTATGGCCAAGGTATTTCTGTATGATGAGTTTACACCGGAAGATGTAGCTATGATGCAGGCATTGTATTCTCGGAGTGCGGAAAGCGTCGTTAAGCATGCCGAAAAAGTGAAGGCAAGTGGCTCCGGGAAGTTCATGGAGCGATTTTACGTCGGCTACGGTCACCAGAGTATTGCGGACTGCGGGAGCACGACGCTGTTTATCGAGGGTGTGAGTATGCTCTGTGACAAAGCGATTCAGGATTGGCCTCTCTATGCTGGTCAGGAAGTGAGTACCCGCTATATCGACATGAGTCGGCAGCCCATCCATGATCCAGTGAAGACAAAAGCATCGCAAGCGATCATGAAACGATGGATGGATTTCTATATTTCATCAGGACCCGTACTTGAAGCGCATTTGAAAGTGAAGTATCCGCGCAAGGATGATGAGGACGAAAAGGTGTATGGCAAGGCTATCAAAGCAAGGTCATTTGATATTCTTCGTGGGTTTTTGCCCGCTGGTATGACGACTCAGCTTTCATGGCACACCAACCTACGCCAAGCGTGGGACAAGCTAGCCACACTCAGACATCATCCACTGGGGGAGGTGCGGGCGGTGAGTGAGCAGATTTGGAAGGGACTCAAATCTCGTTACCCAAACAGTTTTAGTCATAAGCTGTATGACGGACAAGAGGAGTATCGTCGTACGGTACTGTCGTCACATACCTACTTCGCCCCCAAGCGTTTCAGTAAACGTTTTCGGTCTACATCGACAATCGTCAGAAAGTTGCTCAGTCCCTATCTCAATATATTGAAGCACCGTCCCGTCAAGACGTCGTTACCATTTTTTATGCGCAGCCTCGGGACGTTCACGTTTGATTTCCTCCTCGATTTTGGTTCGTTTCGTGACCTCCAGCGTCATCGGGCCAGCATCTATCAGATGCCGCTCCTCTCAACTGAGTATGGGTTCCAATCATGGTATCTCGAGCAGTTGCCTGCATCGCTTCGCAAAAAGGCTGAGAAATTGATTGGAGCACAGGAGCGGGCTATCGCCAAACTCAAAACTACTTCGGAGGAAAAACAGTATTTTGTGGCGATGGGCTTTCGGGTGCCGTGTCACTTCACCTTTGATCTGCCAGCTTTAGTGTATTTTATTGAACTTCGCTCTGGGCGTCTCGTCCATCCGACTTTGCGTGTGATTGCCCATGCTATGCATCACGCTCTCCGCACAGCCCTTCCGAGTGTGAAGCTCCATACAGATTTAGAGTTGGATGATTGGGATGTGCGGCGAGGACTACAGGATATTGTCAAAAAATAATGTGAAACACCATGTCAAAAGTTATTGCGGTACTCGGGATGCCGGGAAGTGGTAAATCGGAGGCCATTGAGTACTTGATGGCGCGCTACAAGTGGCCCAAGATTTATTTTGCTCAGCCGACGTTTGATGAGATGGAACGACGAGGTATGGAGCGGACGCAAGCGAACGAACGATTGGTACGCGAGGATTTGCGCAACATGCATGGCGAGGACTACTATGCTCAGGAGGCCGTCAAAAAAGTTGAGGCACTGCCAGAGGCTCCAGTTATACTGCTTGAAAGTTTTTATAGCGCCCCGGAGTATCGGGTGTTCAAGGATCGTTTCCGGGACACCTTCCTCACTATTGCTATTCATGCTCGGCCGAGTATTCGTCACGAGCGACTGCTCCATCGACCGGAGCGCCCACTGACACTCACTCAGTCTGAAGAACGCGATTGGGCCCAGCTCAATCGTCTGACCCAGGGGACACCCATTGCCCTGGCTGACTATATGATAATCAATGAGGGGACCAAGGAAGAATTTTGTCGAGCACTTGATGAAGTGATAGCAAAAATTCAAGAAATCAAATAATCACGCATTATGCCAAAGATCATCATCGGGGTCGCTGGAGAAGTCGCCTCGGGTAAGGACACGGTTGGGAAGTATATCGCCGAAAAGTATCAGGCTTTGGCGCTCCGGTTTTCTCAGGTCCTTCGTGATATCTTGGATCGGATGAATCTGGAGCAGAGTCAGGAGAATATGGGGAGACTCTCCATGCATCTCCGCAAGGCCTTTGGCGAAGACATCCTCTCGAAGGGGTTGATAGTTGAGGCAGCCAAAAGCGACAAGGACATCGTGGTAGTGGATGGTGTCAGGCGACTCCCGGACATCATGCAGATGCAGGCGAGCGAAGGATTTTATTTTATCTATGTCGAGGCGAGTCCGGAAAAGCGTTATGAACGACTGACACAGCGTCATCAGAATTCTGACGATAGCGGCAAAACGCTTGTGCAGTTTGAGAAAGATGCGCTTCTCGAGGCCGAGTCACAGATACGCGATCTCAAAGAGCACGCGGACTTTGTCGTGAATAATGACGGGACGCTTGAGGAATTGCAGAAGCAAATAGACGATATTGTGACCAAGATACGGAAGGAGTAATGACTGCATTATGAAAAAGGGGAAACTGATAGTTCTCGATGGAAGTGACGGTTCTGGCAAGGCAACCCAAACACGTTTTCTGCTTGCTCGATTGAAGAAAGAGGGGTACCGAGTGAAGACGCTTGATTTCCCTCAGTATGAGCACAACTTTTTCGGGAAACTTATCGGCCAGTGTCTGGTGGGGGATTATGGTGACTTTGTTCAGATTGATCCGCATATTGGTTCGGTCCTCTACGCGGCCGATCGCTTTGAATCGAAGCCAGTGATAGAGCGCTGGCTTAAGCAGGGCTATATCGTCGTACTTGATCGATATGTGAGCTCGAACCAGATTCACCAGGGAGGCAAGATCCGTCAACCGAAGCGACAGCGAGAATTTCTCAAGTGGCTCGATACCATGGAGCATGGCGTGTTTGGGCTCCCACGGCCTGACGGTATTATCTATCTCGATGTCCCGACGACGATATCACAGTCGCTTCTCAAGACTGAGGACCAAAAAAGAAAAAAAGTGTATGTGTCGAAGCGAAAGACTGATCTTGTAGAAAGTGACGAAGAGTACATGAGGCGAAGTCGTGAGAGCGCTCTCAAGCTCGTGAGACAGCTCAATGCATGGACCAAAATCGTTTGTACCAAGAGAGGGGCGCTTCTCACTCGGGAGGAAATTGCGGAAAAAGTCTGGGATCAAGTTAAAACAATGCTATGAAACTCAACATCAAAAAACTTCATCCGGATGCCGTGATACCGGCTCGGGCACATCACGATGATGCGGGGCTCGATCTGTATACGTATGAGACATTTGAGCTCGCGCCGGGTGAGAGGCGGACCGTCAAAACAGGTATCGCCCTCGCTATCCCGACTGGCTATGTCGGTCTCATTTGGGACAAATCGAGTGTGCCACACAAGTGGGGGGTCAAAACTATGGGTGGTGTGATTGATGCTTCGTATCGTGGTGAGGTCGGCGTCATCATGGTCAATCTTTCCGGAGAGGTTCAGAAATTTGAAAAATGGGCTAAGATAAGCCAATTATTGGTCCAAAAAGTGGAGCTGCCGGAGGTTTGCGAAGTGAGTGAGTTAGATGATACCATACGAGGAGAGGGTGGATTTGGCAGCACTGGTACCCATTAGACACATATGAAGATATACTTTGCTGGTTCTATCCGTGGCGGGCGAGATGACAAGGAACTCTATCTCTCCATCATAGAGTGTCTCAAGGGGTATGGTGAGGTGTTGACCGAGCATATCGGTGATGCTACCATTTCACACTTGGGAGAAACAAAGAAAGATGTTCATTTTATTTATGATCGAGATGTTGCGTGGTTACGATCGGCAGATGTCATCGTGGCCGAGGTGACGACCCCTTCGCTTGGTGTCGGCTATGAGATTGCGCTCGCCGAGAGTCTCGGAAAACCGACACTCTGTCTCTTTCGTAAACAGGCAGATCGACTACTCTCTGCGATGATCGCAGGGGATAAGAGATTGACGGTCCGAGAGTACCAGAATATCGATGATATTGATATGATCCTCGTAGATTTTTTCAAACAGTAGCCTATGAAATACAACGTTACCATCGGGATGGAAGTGCACGCGGAACTGAAGACGAGTTCCAAGATGTTTTGCGCGTGCAAAAACGGCCTCGGGATGGAGACCGAGCCCAACGTGAACATCTGTCCAGTCTGTACTGCTCAGCCTGGGTCACTCCCGGTGCCAAACGAAGAGGCCATCCGGGCTGTCCAGCGCGTGGGTCTCGCTCTCGGATGTAATCTACGACTTCGTTCCAAATTTGATCGCAAGAACTATTTCTATCCTGATCTGCCGAAGGGGTACCAGATTTCTCAGTTCGACCAACCATTTTGTGAAAATGGTACGATGGTGATCGGCGATAAATCATTCCGTATTACCCGGATACATCTTGAGGAGGATACTGGCAAGTCGATGCACCCGGCCGGGGCAGAGTACACCCTCGTTGACTACAACCGAGCGGGTGTGCCGCTCATGGAGCTTGTGACCGAACCTGACTTTACGAATAGCCGTGACGTCGGGATGTTCTGTCAGCAACTGCGCCAGACGCTCCGGTATCTCGGGGTGTCCAATGCCGATATGGAAAAAGGCCAGATGCGTTGCGAGGTCAATATCTCGCTCTATCCTGAGGGGGCCGACCGTTTGTCAGGGACCAAGGTAGAGGTGAAGAACATCAACTCGTTTCGTTCGGTGGAGCGCGCTATCGAGTATGAGATCGTGCGTCAGACCGAGGCCCTCGAGCGAGGGGAGCAGTTGGTCCAGGAGACTCGGGGCTGGGATGAGAACAAGAATGCTACCGTCTCACAGCGTAAGAAAGAGTCCGCTCATGATTATCGCTATTTCCCAGAACCAGATATCCCACCCTTTGAGTTTGATGAGGCCTATGTCGAGGAACTGCGCCGGTCACTCCCAGAATTACCGGATGCCAAGCGTAGGCGTTTTCTGGCTGAGTTTGGTCTCCCAGAAAAAGACATCTTGACCTTGACGGAAGAGCGCGCGTTCTCAGAATATTTTGAGGCAGTGGTGAGTGAGCTCACCGAAAAGTCACAGTCCAAGGAGATGACGGCCCCACTCGACAAGACAATCCGGCTCTCGGTGAACTACATGCTTACCGAGCTCAGGAAGCACCTGACTGAAAACAGTCAGACTATCACGGATTTGCCGATCAAGCCCGAGAACTATGCCGAGTTCATCGCTATCGTCGCCGATGGTGAGATCAACTCGAGCGCGGCTCAGACGGTCCTTGGCGAGATGTATCGCGGAGGTGATGGCGATACTGATCCATCCCATATCATCGAGCGACTCAATCTCGGCCAGGTCAATGATACGGAAGCACTAGAGAAAGCAGTGGATGCCGTTCTCGAGCGTAACGAGCAGTCAGTCGCTGACTTCCGCTCCGGCAAGCAAAACGCTCTCCAGTATCTCATGGGTCAAGTCATGGCTGAAACCAAAGGCAAGGCAAACCCAAAAATGGTCATGGAATTACTGAGAAAGAAACTTGTATAAATGAAAAACTCCGGGTTAACCGGAGTTTTTTTGTTACGTAATTAATTACGTAATTAATTTTTCGGCTTCGGCGGAGGTAGCAACCCAGTGGAGGGGATGGGATTTCTCGAAGCGACGGAGCCAGGTGAGCTGGCGCTTGGCGTAGTGCCGGATTTCAAATTCGAGGCGTTCTTTCATTTCATCGAGAGTGATTTTCTTCTGGAGTAAGAGGGCGACGTACTTGTACTCGAGCCCAAAGCTCTCGAGACGCTTCCAGCTGAGACCAGAGGCCCGGAGCGCTTCGACTTCGGCCACCATCCCTTGCTCGAGTCGCTTGTCGAGGCGGACGGAGATATTGCGGTACAGGATTTCTTGAGACGGATTCAGCGCGATTATCACGTATGCTTGCTCCTTGCTCCTTACTTCTTGCTGCTTTAGTAATGGAGGCACAACGCCAAGAGCTTCAACTATTTCTAATGCTCGTATCAATCGCACTTTATTCTGGGCATCGATACTCTTCGCGCGGACGGGATCCACATTCTTCAGTTGTTCGAAGAGTTCTTCGGCAGAAAACTTTTCGAGTTTTTTCCGTAGGGCGAGATTGGGTTTGACGGCTGGAAACGGATTGTCCTCGATGAGGGCTTGGATCCAGAATCCGGTCCCACCACAGATGATTGGTGTTTTGCCACGCTTCTGTATATCAGCGATGGCTCGTTTGGCATCACGGACAAAGTGGGTGACATTGTAGGTGCGCTTGGGACTGGCGACATCAAGGAGGTGGTGGGGGATGAGAGCCTGTTCATCTTTGCTCACTTTGCCTGTTCCGATATCCATCCCACGATAGACCTGGCGACTATCAGCCGAGATGATTTCGCCATCATATTTCTCCGCGAGAAGAATAGCCAAATCTGACTTGCCCGAAGCCGTCGGTCCCATGATGACTATGGTTTGCGCATGCGTCATAAGATTGATTCGACACCCTCTAGGACTCGTATCTGCTCAAGGACCTCGGGCGTAGGATTGATGGCAAACGTTGTTTCGATGACGGTGGCGCCAATCTGGACCGAGATTTGCTTGGTACCAGGAGGGAGCGTTTTCAAAAACTGAGAGAGCTTGGCGATGGTGCCGGTTGGATTGGAACCGCCGATGACGAGTGTGAGTTTTTCGGTGGAGGGGAGAGGAGCAGGCTCTGGTGCTACGGGACGAGCCAGTTTGGTCCGGGTGGCCTCGGCGCGAGCAAAGCGATCGAGCGTATCGGGAGAAATCTTTTCTACTCCTTCGGCGATACACTTGAGCGCACCGTCTTTGTGGGAGACTCGGGCATCGACGATGACGATCTCACCCTCAGTCCAAGAGCCTGCTGTGTGTTCAGCGGTTTTGCCAAAGACGAGGAGCTCGATCCGACCGGTCATGTCTTCAAGACCGACAAAGAACATGGTACTCCCAGTCTTGGTGAGGATCTTGCGCACCGTCGTGATGACGCCTCCGAGGCGTACTTTCGCGCCGTCACCTTCCTTTTCGAGGCTACCGAGTGGAGTGGCGGTCTTGTCGAAATAGGCCTGGTACTCGCTCGTCGGGTGATCACTCACATAGAGTCCGAGGAGCTCCTTTTCCCAGTTGAGGCGCATGGCTTTGGTCGCAGGAGGACACTTCTCGAGCTCGATCTCGCTTACTGGCATGTCCATGGCGCCAAAGAGACTCTCAGCATGAGTGTCGGCGATGGTGCGCAGGTTTTTGCCGTGTCGGAGGATGTGGTCGATACTCATGAAGAGTTGATTGCGCTCACCGAAGTCTTCGAGGGCGCCCACCTTGGAGAGCGATTCGAGAGAGCGCTTGTTCAGGTCCTTGGTCTGTACTCGTTTGACGAAGTCCTCAAGGGTCTTGAATTTCCCGCCTGTCTTGCGGGCTTTGACGATTTCTTCGGTGCAGACTGAGCCGACGTTTTTGATGGCGTTCATCCCGAAGCGGACATGCTCTTTGCCATCATCACTCACGATCACGGTGAAGTCCTCGAAACTTTCGTTGACGGATGGTGGGAGAACATCGAGACCGATTTCGCGAGCCTCACGGACTTCGATGGCGATACGGTCGATGTCGTGCTGATCCGAGGTGAGGAGCGCCGCCATGAACTCGGCCGGGTAGTGGGCCTTGAGATATGCGGTCTGGTAACCGATGAGCGCATAGCAGGCAGCATGGGAGCGGTTGAACCCGTAACCGGCAAACGGTTCGATAAAGGCAAAGACCTGTTCGCCAATCTTCCGGCCGACGCCAGTCTTCACACAGCCTTCGATGAACTTCTCTCGCTGTTCGGCGACGAGCTCGACGATTTTCTTACCAACGGCCTTGCGCAAAACGTCAGCCTCGCCCAAGGAGAATCCAGCCAGGTCACGCGCGATCTGCATGAGCTGCTCCTGGTAGACCGCGACACCATAGGTATTGCGGAGGATGGGCTCGAGCAGGGGATGCAGGTACTCGACCGTCTTGGTACCGTGCTTGCCGGCGATAAAGTCGGGGATATAGTCCATCGGACCCGGACGGTAGAGGGCGACCATAGCGATGATATCCTCAAAGACCGAGGGCTTGAGCTGTTTCAGGTAGCGCTTCATGCCCGAACTTTCCAGCTGAAAGACACCGGTGGTGTGAGCTTCTTGGAGGAGTCGGTAGGTCGCTTCGTCATCCTGGGGGAGGCGACTCATGATGTCGGCGACCGAGGTACTCTCACGCGGGAGCCCGAGCTTTTCATTGAGTGCCTCGAGTTTGCCGAGGGCTTTGACGATGCGGAGAGTGTTTTGGATGATGGTGAGGTTCTTCAGTCCCAGGAAGTCCATCTTGAGAAGGCCAATTTTTTCGACCGCGTTGTTTTTGGTCGACGAAGCATACTGGGTGACGACGCCTTCGCGACTACCAGACACGCGCTGGAGCGGGGTATATTCGGTGACCGGGTCCTTGGTGATGACGACCCCGCAGGCATGCATCGAGGTGTGGCGAGCCAGACCCTCGATCAGTTTGGCGGTATCGATGAGTCGTTTGGCATCGGCGCTACTCTCGTACTGTTGTTTGAACTCTGGGACTTCCTCGAGTGCTTTCTTGATCGAGGTAAACATGGGGATCATCTTGGCGGTCTGATCACAGAGGGGGAGGGGGATACCGAGGGCACGACCGACATCACGGATCGATCCGCGCGCGGCCATGGTCCCAAAGGTGATGATCTGTGCCACGTGGTCGTTGCCATACTTCTCGCGCACGTAGTCGAGGACAGCCTCACGGCGATCATCCGCGAAGTCCATATCGACGTCCGGCATCGAGATACGCTCCGGATTCAAGAACCGTTCAAAGAGGAGGTCGTACTTGATCGGGTCGAGGTCGGTGATACCCGTGAGGTAGGCGACAAACGAGCCAGCGGCCGAGCCACGACCAGGACCAACGACCACCCCGTGCCCCTTGGCCCAGTTGACGAAGTCTTGGACGATCAAGAAGTATGAAGCAAAACCAGTCTTTTCAATGATGGAGAGCTCATAGTCGAGCCGGGTTTGTTGTTCTTCATTGATAGCCTGGTCCGGGAAACGTTTGGCAAAGCCGACCGCACAGAGGTCTCGGAGCATCTCATCGGCCGTGGTCCCAGGAGGGAGCGGAAATGATGGCAGATGGTTTTGGCCGAGTTCGATCTCGACATTACAAGCGTCAGCGATTTTTTGGGTATTTTCGAGCGCCTGGGGGACATCATGAAATATCTCAGCCATTTCTTCGCCTGAGCGGAGGGAGAGATCGAGCGCCATCATGCTGTAGCGTTCGGTGTCAGTCACTTTCTTGTTGTCGCGGATACAAAGGAGGATATCCTGAGTCGAGGCATCTTCTTTTTTGACGTAGTGGACGTCACTGGCTGCGACGACGGGGATGCCGGTCTCGCTACTCAGCTGGATCAATCCTTGGTTGGCCGTGACCTGGTTCTCGATATCGGTGTGGGGTCCGAGCTCGAGATAGAAGTTGTCCTGGCCAAAGATATCTTGGTACTCGAGCGCAGCCAACTTGGCCCGTTCGTAGTTGCCGTAGATGATTTCCGATGGGACTTCACCCTGGAGTGATCCCGAGAGCGCGATCAGACCCTCGCTATACTGGCGGAGGAGAGCTTTGTCAGTTCGGGCCTTGTAGTAGAATCCCTCGAGCTGGGCGATCGAGATGATCTTCATGAGGTTCTTGTAGCCCACGTTGTTCTTGGCGAGGAGGACCAGCTGGTAGCGCCGTTTGTCTTCGCTCGTGTTGTTTTTGCTCCGGAGGTCTTTGCAGACAAACACTTCGGCGCCGATGATGGGTTTGATGCCATAGTCTTTGGCATGGGTATAGAACTCGACGGCGCCGTACATGGCCGAGGTATCAGTGAGGGCAAGTGACGTCATCCCGAGCTCCTGGGCGCGGTGAAGGAGCTCATCGACGCGCGGGAGTGCCGTGAGGAGTGAGTAGTGTGAATGGACGTGGAGATGAGTAAAGGGCATAGACAAAATAAAAAACACCTATCAATACAGAAAGGCGTGAGAGTGAAAATGGTGGAGGTGTAGCATAGAGGAAAGTCCCTCATCGCCCGGATTGCTCCTTGGACTTTGCAGGGAAGTTATCTATGGAGAGTATAGCAATTTTTTATTACAAATGAAAAGGCCCGCCGGCGGTTGTGCGCGGCGGGCTTGTGGCTGTTGGCGGAAGGCGTTTACTTGCCTGCACCTGACTCCTTGTGAAGCAGCCGAACAGCGGTTCTGAGGAGGTCAGTAGGAGACGATTCGGGGAATCTCCGTTCGAGTTCCTCGATGAGGGTCAAATCTGCTCCTGCGAAGCGTACGCTGAGCGTCCGCGACTCTTTCACTCCTACGCCGGATAGCCCCTTCTTGCTGCAAAACTCAGCCAGAGCGGATGCTTTTTTGGGTTGTGCCATAGTCTTGCTCCTCGTTGCAGTGGCAAGGGTTGAGAAAACTCAACACACTACCGTACCACACCTGAGTTCAAAAATCAAGAAGCGAGTAGTGTATACTTGAACAGTATGCAAGAAACAACTTTCGACAAAGAGCGGGAAATTGCCTCAGAAGGGGAGTTTTTGGTCGTGGGGGTGGATGAGGCTGGGCGGGGGCCACTCGCCGGTCCCGTTGTGGCATCAGCCGTGTGTTACCGGGACCCGAGCTATGCTATTCCCGATTCGCTCACTCGTGACTTTGCTTTGATTCGGGATTCCAAGAAATTGTCAGAAAAGCAACGCGAGAAGATATTTGACCTCATCCAGGAGCACTTTTATGTCGGGGTAGGGATAGTGCATGCTGACACTATCGATCGGATCAATATCCTCGAGGCGACGTTCCTCGCGATGAAGAGCGCCATTTCTGATTTGGAGCGAGTCATGCATCAGGTATCGCCAGCCAGACATCAGCTTTACCTCTTGATTGATGGTAACCAAGAAATTCCCAATCTCTCACTGAAGCAAGAGACCGTGGTAGGTGGGGACGGTACGGTCCGGTCGATCGCGGCCGCTTCGATTATCGCCAAGGTGACGCGTGATCGCATGATCCTCGAATATGACAAGGAGTATCCACAGTACGGCCTGGCTCAGCACAAAGGCTACGGGACCAAGGTGCATATGGACGCCCTCAGGAAATATGGCCCCAGCCCCATCCACCGGATGTCCTTCAAGCCCGTCCTCCTCTCTATCCCCGAGAACGCCAATAAACGATTCTCGAATGTCCTGAAACCCAAGAAAGGCTGAAGCTTGCCAAAGAGAGAAAGACGTGTTAAATTGGATACATCGTAAATTTTCTGAACTGTTATGGCTCTACCAAAGCAAAGACATACCCGACATCGTCGTGACCGTGCTCGTAAGCAGTACGACGTCCAACTCGTGAATACTCAGGAGTGCCCCAAGTGCAAGGCTCCTGTATTGTCGCACCGCGCCTGCCCAGCTTGTGGCTACTACAAAGGCCGCGAAGTGGTCAAAATGACCCCCAAACTCAAAGAAGCCAAGAAGGCTTAAGGAATTTCGTCGTCAGTACCTCTTGCAAAACAAAAATGGCCAATCGTCACCTTCAAAGATCAATAGCAATGCAGTCCCTCTTCGAATGGGATTTTTTGGGCAAGCATGATGACAAGGCGCGAGAGATTCTCCGTCACAACATCGCCGAATTTGCCCCTGGACTCGAGGACACCATCTTTGCTGAGCATCTGATGGAGGGGACTCTCCGGGAGCGTCAGACGATTGACAAGCTCATTACCAAGTGTGCTCCTGAGTGGCCACTCGAACAGGTGACCGTGGTAGACCGGAACGTTCTCCGCCTCGGTATCTACGAGCTCATGTTTGGCAACTACGACGAAGTGCCTCCGAAAGTGGCCATCAACGAGGCCATCGAACTGGCCAAGACCTTTGGGAGTGACGCCAGTCCGCGGTTTGTGAACGGCGTCCTCGGCACCATCTATCGTGAGATGGGAGAGCCCATGAAAGATGATACCTCCGACAATCACAAGCGTGAGAAAGAAGAGGACAAGAGTCTTCCGACCGAGGAGGGTGAAGAGGCTGTGACCGAGCCACCCAAGAAGGCGAAGAAAGCTTCTACCAAAAAGAAGAAGGAGTAAAGCGTTCATTTCATTGACGCTTTTTTCTTAAGACAACTACCGGGTATGACCAAAGAAATCGACATTGAAAAACTGAAAGAAGCGCTCGGCATCACCGTGCGTCAGCAGGCGCTGTTTCAAGAAGCGCTCACCCATCGCTCGTATCTGAATGAGCACAAGGGGTATGGCTACGCCCACAACGAACGCCTCGAGTTCTTGGGGGATGCTGTCCTCGAGCTCGTCGTGACCGAAAATTTGTATCATAACTATGAGAATCCAGAGGGTGAGCTCACGAGTTTCCGAGCAGCCCTGGTGAATGGCGACATGCTCGCGAAAATTGGGAGCGATCTCGGACTCGAGCAGTATCTCCTCATGAGCCGGGGTGAATCCAAGGACACCGGCCGGGCTCGTGGTTATCTGGTGGCAAATGCCGTCGAAGCGGTGATCGGTGCGCTCTATCTCGATCAGGGCTATGATGCCGCCCGCGACTTTATCCTTGAGCACGTGATGAGTCATCTCCCTGAGGTGTTTGAGCAGGGGCTCCATACCGATGCCAAGAGTCGTTTTCAGGAACTGGCTCAGGAGAAGACTGGGACGACCCCGAGCTACCGTGTCCTCAAAGAATGGGGACCAGATCATGACCGCAATTTCGTCGCTGGAGTCTATCTCGGTGAAGAAAAGATCGCCGAAGGGACGGGCAACTCCAAGCAAGAGGCTCAGCGCGAAGCTGCCAAGCAAGCCCTCATCGCCAAAGGCTGGCAGTAAGACTGCTTCTAGCTTGTTAGAAGAAAACGTGCCACGAGGCACGTTTTTTCTTTTGGCTCAAAATGGGATATACTATGAGTAATACTCAAGTTCCAAGACCCCCGACAAATGGGAATTTTTTGGTGATTGATGTTTGGTGCTTGTTTGGAATTTGTTATTTGGGCTTTGAAATTTACCTCCATGTATTTGAAGAAACTCGAAATTAACGGATTCAAGTCGTTCGCCAATCGGACGAGCTTGGATTTTTTGCCTGACTGCGACCTCGCCAATGGGGCCAAATGTGGTATCACCGCGATCGTGGGCCCCAATGGTAGCGGCAAGAGTAACGTGGCTGATGCCATCCGCTGGGCGATCGGGGAGCAATCCTCCAAGAACCTCCGGGGCAAGAAGTCCGAGGACGTCATCTTTGCTGGTACCGACAAAAAAGCCCGGCTCGGCACAGCGTCCGTGACGCTTCATTTTGATAATTCCGACAAACGGATTCCGATTGAGTTCGCTGAAGTATCCATCGCTCGCAAAGTGTACCGGAGTGGCGAGAGCGAGTACCTCATCAATGGTTCGCGCGTGCGCCTCATCGATGTCGTCGACCTCTTGGCCAAGGCCGGTATCGGCAAAGACAGCTACTGTGTCATTACCCAGGGGATGTCAGACGCAGTCCTCAATGCCACGGCTACCGAACGGCGGGCGATATTTGAGGACGCCGCCGGGGTCAAGCAGTACCAGATCGAAAAAGAGCGCGCCCTCCGCAAACTTGAGAGTACCCGCGAGAACCTGGTCCGAGTGGATGCCCTCTGTGTCGAGATCGAACCACACCTGAAGAACCTCCGCCGGCAGGCTGAGCGGGCTTCGCAGGGCAAAGACATCGCCCAGAAATTGAGAGACAAGCAACTCCTCCTTTACGGATACCTCTGGGACAACTTTCAGGGTGAGCGGGGCAAGCTCGCCGCTGAGCGGGACGTCCTCGAGAAGTCCGTCTTTGATATCGGGATCGAAGTGAACACCCTTGAGCGCGAAGTGACCGAGGCCTCGGCCACCATGGAGGACCAGAGCAAAGAAGAGGTGATCGGGCGCGAGCTCACTACTCTCCGCGATGAAGCCAATGGACTCCTCCGAGACCGGAGTGTCATCGAGGGCAAGATCGAGATAGAGCAAGAGAAGCAAAAGGTAGAGGAAGTAATCCGGGTTATCCCGGTGGATTTGAACTATGTCCGGAAGGCCCTCGAAGAAATCCGTACCCACCAAGCCCAACTGATTGAACGTCTCCAGAACGTCGAGCGACTCGAGGACATCCAGGATATCCGTGAGTTTGCCCAGGTCATCAAGCAGAAGATGCATGACCTCGATGTCAAAGCCGGTGAGGGGAGTGTCAAAGAGAAAAAGATTATCGCGCTTCCCGATGATGAGAAGCGAGCGAGCGATGCGCGCCTCGCTGAGTATGCCGCGACCAAAACCGAACTCAACCACAAACTCGAAGCACTCCAGAAACGCCTCGCGATGAAGGAGGCCGAGATCCAGTCAGTGCGCGAGTCGAGCCGGACCAGTCGTGAGACATTTTTTACCAAAGAAAAGCTGTGGCGAGAAAAGGATCGCCAGTTAAACGTACTCAAAGACAGTCTGAACGAAGTCAAAGTCCGTCTCGCTCGAGTAGAAGTGCGCGAGGAGGACCTGGTCAATCTCGTCCGTGAGGAGCTCGCGATGAGTATCGACGACCTCCGTCATGATGGGACCGAGGTAGAGCGTGACAAGCTCGAACGCGAGATTGCTCGGCTCAAGGTGGAGGTGGAACATATCGGTACCATCGATCCGCTCGTGGTCGAGGAATACCGTGAGACCGAAGACCGCTATGCGTTTTTGACCCGTGAGTCCGCCGATTTGAAGCAGGCCATCGAGTCGCTCCGCGTGGTCGTCAAAGAAATGGATCAGAAAATTGACGGCGTGTTTGAGGAGGCTTTCAAGGAGATTCGTCACAAATTTGAAGAATATTTCAAGATTATCTTTGGAGGAGGCAAGGCCGAACTCTCGATGGTCAAGATTCGTCGCCGTGTCCGTCAGGGCGATGATGATGCTGAGCCCGGTGATGAGGAGGATGAGACCGTACCCGAAGAAGTTGGCATCGAGATCTTTGCCTGCCCACCCGGCAAGAAAATCACCAACCTTTCGATGCTCTCCGGCGGTGAACGCTCGCTCACCTCACTCGCGCTCCTCTTTGCCATCATCTCGCACAATCCGCCTCCGTTTGCCGTCCTTGATGAAGTAGAGGCCGCCCTCGACGAGGCCAACTCGCGGCGATTCTCCAAGATGCTCCAGGAGCTCTCGGACCACACTCAGTTCATCGCCATCACCCACAATCGTCAGACCATGGAGCAGGCCGCGCTCCTCTATGGCGTCACCATGGGCGCCGACGGTGTTTCCCAGCTCCTCTCCATCCGCCTCGACCAGATAGGCGATGGTGGCAAACTAGTGAAATAGAGCCTAAAACAAAAAATATGGTCAACTTAAAAATATCTCCGTTGGTAGCATGGTTGGCGATACTGGTAGCCGTAGCAATTTTTGCGAAAGTATTCTGGTTAGTGAGTACTGTTCAA
>JACCDN010261893.1_pt1 | contig 17220 bp, 15 predicted proteins | sample 7441691 | NCBI WGS metagenome assembly JACCDN01 (sample SAMN15323439, study PRJNA562643) | freshwater metagenome | isolation source: river surface water | place: USA:Blue River Watershed | collected 2017-08-16
GATGCCATCAACTTCAGTATCACGGCCGAAGCCGGCGCAACGCTGGATCAGCTCAAAGCCGCTGCCGAATCGGTTAACCGTTTGTACCCCTTAACGCTCGGCGCCGGTCATCTCAGTACGCTGGGTGGTACGTTGGCGACAAACGCTGGTGGTTTGCAGGTGTTGCGCTACGGTATGACCCGGGAGCTTTGTCTGGGGCTGGAGGTCGTGCTACCCGATGGTACCCTCTGGTCCAAGCTCTCACCCCTGCGTAAGGACAACACCGGTTACGATCTCAAACAGCTGTTCATCGGTGCCGAAGGCACGCTCGGGTTGATTACCGCGGCTACCATGAAGCTGATGCCGCTGCCGGCAGCGCGTGCCCTCATCTGGCTAGATGTCGCCGATGCCTCCCGAGCCATTGAAGCGCATGCGCTTGCGCAGACGGTCTTTGCCGGTGCGCAGACGGCAGCCGAGCTCATCTCTCCAACAACCTTGTCTCTGGTGCGCAAGCATTTACCCGAGGCTGTGTTGCCAGCGGTTGCAGGAGATTGGCCGACCGGTTGGGCGCTCATGATGGAAGTGTCGGCGCATGATGCCGAGTTTTTGCAAGCGCTCTTGGCGGCCTGGGTGCGTGCCTGCAATGCACTTAAGATACCTATGGGTTCGTTGATCACGACCCCTGACGATCAGGCTGCCATCTGGGCCATTCGAAAAGGGCTGGCCGAGTCGCAGAAGCGGGAAGGGATTTCCATCAAGCATGACGTCGGTTTGCCGATTTCGCTGATACCGCGTTTCCTTTCAGAAGCGTCGACCGCGCTTGAAGCCCGTTTTCCGGGAATCCGTATCGTGGCTTTTGGCCATGTCGGCGATGGCAATCTGCACTTCAATCTGTCGTTTGCAGATTCACACCAGAATGCGCTATTGATCGAACAGAGTCTTGCCGCCAATGCCGTGGTCTATGACATCGTCAGTCGCCTAGGGGGCTCCATCGCCGCCGAGCATGGCATTGGCCAACTCAAACCTGCCTGGCTGGCGCAGCATGCGCCCGCCGGTAGCATCGCCTTGATGCAGCAGATCAAGGCAGCACTGGATCCGCAGGGGTTGATGAACCCCGGGAAGGTGCTGGTCGGTTAACCGCTTAGTGCAGCGTTTGGCTCGTCGGCGTTGTGGTGGCAGACCTATTCGGTGCGGGTGTCGAGAAGATCTCGGCAATCTCGTCCGCGTTGAAGCGGTATTCCAGGTTGCTCAGATCGTCGTGAATCACCACGGCACCATGTTCCTTGAGAATGGCTTCGACTTCCGCCTGGCCTAAACCACGCAGCATGTTCCGTACCTTATCCCAATCGCGCTCGCCGGCATGATGAACCGCTTGTCCTGGTGCCAGGCTGATGAGCTCCTCCGGGAATAACCGGGTTAACAGATCGGCCGGGTCTAGGCCCAGCAGTTCTTCCGGTTTCAGCGTGGCAAACAGGTGGCAGATACGGTTCCAGCCATCGGCATCCGCCTCGTCAGCACCGGGCATTTTTTGCAGGAACAACCCGGCGGCTTGTTCACCGTTGGCGGTGAGCATGAGTTCGGTGGGTTGTTGTTCCGATTGCACCAGATAATGTGTAAAGGCTTCGGCCAGTGATTTGCCGACCAGTGGCACAAAGCTCTGCCACGGGGTGCTGAACTGATGTGCATCCAGTGTCATCATCAAACGGCTTTCTTCCCCGGTGCCGGTGCTGTTTAGGCATTGGGTCGAGGGGTTCGATAGTGCTTCCAGGTGCTCTGGTCGCCATTGCGCCGTCCCGCGCAAACCGAGTTGATCGGTGCAGTCCATGACCAGTAGGCTGATGGGGCCTGGATCCCGCATCTGGAACGTGAGGCGGCCCGGATGTTTGAGCTGACCGGCCATCAGGGCGGCAATGCTGGCCATTTCACCCAGCATCCGGCTCACAGCCGGCGGGTAATGGCGGCCCTGGCACAGTGCACGATAGCTGTCATCGAGATGTACGAGGGCACCGCGAATCGATAGTTCAGGGAAATGAAAACGGACAAAGCGATCAGTTTCGCGCATTAGAGTGCCTTGAGGTGTTGTTGGTAGCGGGCGGCGTTCTGTACGTAGCGGGCTGCGCTGTTCATGAGGCGAGCGACTTCCTCATCGGTGAGTTCACGCACGACCTTGCCAGGTGTCCCCATAATCAGCGAGCGGGGTGGGTAGACCTTGCGTTCAGGAATCAGGGTGCCCGCGCCAACCAGGCTGTGTTCGCCAATGACGGCATGGTTCAGAATGGTGGTGCCGATGCCGATCAGGCTGCCCTGGCCGATCCGGCAACCATGCAGCATGACTTTGTGGCCAATCGTCACGTCGGCTTCCAGAATGAGCGGGGCCCCGGGGTCGGTGTGAAAAACGCAGCCATCCTGTACATTGCTTCGAGGGCCGATAACAATGGGTTCGTTGTCACCACGTAGCACGGCATTCCACCATACCGAGCTGTCTTCGGCGCATTCGATACTGCCGATCAGTACGGCATTAGGTGCCACCCAGGCTGTCGGGTGGATTTGCGGGATCCGGTCTTCCAGTTGATAACAGCTCATGGGCGGGTGGTTTCCAGTAAAATGGGCGGTGCAGCATTTTATGCTGTTCCTACAGTCACATAAAGCCACAATGACCGAAATTCAAGCCACCCCCCGTTATGACCTGCATTGCCACTCCACGGCATCGGATGGCATGTTGCCGCCAGCCGCTGTGGTGGCGCGTGCGCACGCCAATGGGGTGACTTCGCTGGCGCTGACGGATCACGATGGCTTATCCGGCTTGCCAGAAGCGGCCGCTGCTGCCGAGGCACTGGGTCTGGAACTGATTCCGGGAACGGAAATCTCCGTGGAGTGGCAGGATCATTCGGTGCATATTGTCGGGTTGCAGGTTGATCCGCTGAACCCGACGCTGGTTCAAGGCTTGAATGGCATCCGTGATGGACGTGCTAACCGTGCCGCCCGTATTGCGGCTGAACTGGAAAAGATCGGCTTTAATGGCATTCTGGAGCGCACCATGACCTATGTGGGCAACCCTGAGCTCGTCTCCCGTGCGCATTTTGCGCGGGCGCTGGTCGAGATGGGTGCCTGCCGAGAGGTGAAGCAGGTGTTTGATCGTTACCTGACGCCCGGTAAACCCGGCTATGTGGCGCATCCGTGGCCAAGCCTGGAAGAGGCTCTTGGCTGGATACACAGTGCTGGTGGTGTTGCAGTGATTGCACACCCCGGCCGTTACCGTATGTCAAACAAAGAGTTGGCGAAGCTTTTTGAAGCGTTCCGCGAGATTGGCGGTGAGGCCATTGAGGTGGCTTCGGGCAGTCACACGCCTGAACAGGTGGCGCATTTTGGCCGTCAGGCGCGTCATTACGCGTTGATGGGGTCACAAGGCTCGGATTTTCACGGCCCGGATGAAAGCTACGTAGACCTCGGTCGCAGCCTGCCGCTGCCCGACGGTGTTGTTCCAGTCTGGAATTCCTGGAATAACAATTGACTAGGGTTTTAATGTGACACAGTACTTTAATATTCATCCCGAGAATCCACAGCAGCGTTTACTGGATCAAACGGCCGAAATGCTGCGTCAGGGTGCGGTAGTTGCCTTGCCGACGGACTCCTGCTATTCGCTCGCCTGCCATTTGGGGGATGCGGCTGCGCTCGACAAGATCCGTAAGATTCGGGGTATTGATGATCAGCATCTGATGACCCTCATGTGCCGGGATTTGTCAGACATCGGGCAGTATGCCCGCGTCGACAATGCCCAGTACCGCCTGCTTAAACTGGCGACACCGGGTGCCTATACTTTCGTACTGGAAGGCACCAAGGAATTGCCGCGCCGGATTCTGCACCCTAAACGCAAAACCCTCGGCTTGCGTATTCCGGACAACCGCATCATGCAAGGCGTGCTGGAGGCTTTGGGTGAACCCTTGCTGACGACAACGCTCGCATTGCCGGGGGACGAGGAACCGTTGAGTGATGGCTGGTCGATCAAAGAGCGCCTGTCACCCCAGCTGGATCTGGTGGTGGAGGGGGGCTGGTGTGGCACCGAGCCTACGACGGTGATTGATCTCTGCGAGATGCCGCCCACCGTCATGCGAGTCGGCCATGGGCCGTTGGCGCCTCTGGGGCTGTCCTGATCACCGCTCGTGTGTTGCGCGGTTGGGTGCGGTCAGGCTCTGCTAGAATCGCGTGCTGAACGGACTGACTATGAATATTGACATTGCGCTGCTGGCGATTGCCGCCTTACCGATGATTTTTGCGATCACGCTGCATGAGGCGGCGCATGGCTATGTCGCGCGTTATTTTGGGGATCCTACGGCCTACCAGCTGGGACGCATCAGCCTCAATCCGATCCGCCATATCGATCTGGTAGGCACCATTCTGGTTCCGGCGGCCACCTTGTTGTTTGGCGGTATCCTGTTTGGTTGGGCCAAGCCGGTGCCGGTGGATTACAGCCGCTTGCGTCATCCGCGTGAAGATATGCGTTGGGTTGCCCTGGCTGGCCCGGGTGTGAATCTGCTCATGGCGTTTGGCTGGGCGATTCTTCTGAAAGTCGGGCTGTCCACAAACAATTATTTCAGTGTGCCGATGGAAGAAATGGCGCGTATTGGCGTTTCCATCAACCTCATGCTGATGGCGATTAACTTGGTGCCGATTCTTCCCTTGGATGGTGGGCGCGTGCTTTTCAGTCTGTTGCCGCCGGCCGCGGCGCAAAGCTATGGCCGTAGCGAACCGTATGGTTTGCCGATTCTGTTGCTGCTTCTGGTCACCGGTTTGTTGGGCGTGATCATCATGCCGCTGATCCAGCTGGCGGGCGGTCTTATTTCAACGATTTTCTTCCTTTGAGTTTCTGATGTCTGCTGAACGCGTACTTTCCGGCATGCGCCCCACGGGGAGCCTGCACCTGGGCCACTATCATGGCGTCCTCGAAAACTGGGTGCGTCTGCAGGATAACTACGAATGCCTTTTCTTCGTAGCAGACTGGCACGCGCTGACGACCCATTACGATGCCCCGCAGAGCATCGCCCAGGCGGGACGTGACATGGTCATCGACTGGCTGGCTGCAGGTCTGGATCCGGAAAAATCGATCATCTTCCAGCAGTCACAAGTGTTGCAACATGCCGAACTGCATCTGTTGCTTTCTATGATGACGCCACTGGGCTGGCTGGAGCGTGTGCCGACCTATAAGGACCAGCAGGAAAAACTGTCACATAAAGATCTGTCTACCTACGGTTTCCTCGGCTACCCGCTGCTGCAATCGGCCGACATTCTGGTGTATGACGCCAAACACGTGCCGGTGGGCGAAGACCAGGTGCCCCATATCGAACTGACGCGTGAAGTGGCGCGCCGTTTCAACCACCTGTATGGCCGTACACCGGAATTTGAGCAGGAAGTCATCGCTGCGCTCAAGAAACTTGGCCCGACGGCCAAGCCTTACAAAGAATTACGTCAGCGCTATCAACAGGATGGTGATCGCGAGGTGCTGGCTCAGGCCGAAGCCTTCCTCGCCGGTGCCGACGTGCTGAATAACAGCGACAAGGAATCCCTCTGGGGCTGGCTGGTGGGGTCGGGCAAATCCATTCTGGTCGAGCCAGCTGCGCTGCTGACCAAAGCCTCCAAAATGCCGGGGCTAGACGGGCAAAAAATGTCCAAGTCTTACAACAACACCATCAGCCTGCGTGAAGCGCCGGAAGACGTGGCCAAGAAACTCAAGGCGATGCCAACGGACCCGGCGCGCGTACGTCGTACGGATGTTGGCAACCCCAAGAACTGTCCGGTGTGGCAGTTGCATGAGGTGTATAGCGACGACGCGAAAAAGCAGTGGGTTGTAGAAGGTTGTACATCGGCCGGTATCGGTTGTATCGATTGCAAGAATGCGGTTGCCGAAGGCATCAATACCGTGCTCGCGCCCATGCGCGAACGTGCCGCAGCGCTGGCAGCCGAGCCCGAAAAAATTGATCGTATCCTGCGCGATGGGGCGGCTCGTGCCCGTGCGCTGGCAGACGAAACCATGTCGCGCGTTCGTGGCGTGATGGGCCTGACTGGATAAGCGGATGTCGCAAGAGTTACAGCCTTCAGACGAGCCGTTAACGCCACCGGAGCAACCAGTGTCTGAAGAAGCGTTGGCCGGGCAGGCGTTGCCCGAGGAAGGTTCTTTGGCAGAAGCACCCTACGAGCAGGCCATTCAGGTGACCGTTGAAAACGGTGAAACCCGGGTCATGCTCTATGGTCAGCCGATTGTCGATTTACCGCAGGATTTGTATATCCCGCCCGATGCGCTCTCGGTCATGCTCGATGCCTTTGAGGGGCCGCTTGATCTGCTGTTGTACCTGATCCGTAAAGCCAACGTCGATATTCTGGATATCCCGATGGCGACGCTGACCACGCAGTATCTGGACTATGTGGAAGCCATGCGCTCCGAGAACCTGGAGCTGGCGGCCGAATATCTGGTCATGGCGGCGATGCTCATCGAGATTAAGTCACGCATGCTGCTGCCGCGCCCGAAGGCGGCGTTCGAAGAAGAGACCGAAGATCCTCGCGCTGAACTGGTGCGTCGTCTGATCGAATACGAACAGATGAAACTGGCCGCCCGCGAAATTGACGAATTGCCCAAGGCGGAAGTGGATTTTCAGTGGCTTAATGTCTGGGTCGATAAAGAAGCGATTGTCCGTCATCCGGATGTGTCGGCCGATGATCTGCATGTCGCCTGGCTGGCTGTTGTCCGGCAGGCCAAACTGCATACGCACCACAAGATTGCCCGGGAAGAGTTGTCGGTTCGTGAACACATGGGGCTGATCCTGCGCACCTTGCGTGCCAAAGACGGTTACACCGAATTTGGTGAATTATTCGATGTCAGCGGCGGAGTGCCCGTCGTGGTGGTTAATTTCATTGCCTTGCTGGAGCTCTGCAAGGAGCATTTGCTGGAAATGACGCAGACGGCGGCGTTTGCGCCGATCTACGTGCGTCTCCCGACCGATGTGCCCGAACAATCGATGTTCGAGGCGCCAGACGTCGAGGATGGAACAGAGGAGGGTGAGAATGTCTGAAGAGCAGCGTTCCCTGACCGAAGTCGTTGAAACGACCGAGGGTGTTATTGCGCCCGGTCCGGTGATTGATGTGGCCGAATTGGCCTGTATTGTTGAAGCGGCATTGCTGGCTTCGACCGGCCCGCTGGATATGGTGCATTTGCGTCGTTTGTTTGACGATACCGTGGCTGCGGATGAAATTCTGCAGGCTATCGCCCATCTGCAGGAGCGCTGGCAGAACCGTGGTTGCGAGCTTCTGGAATTGGCCGACGGCTGGCGCTTCCGCACGCATGCCAAGATCCAGCCGCATCTGGATCGGCTCAACCCGGAAAAACCACCACGTTATTCGCGCGCTGTGATGGAGACCCTGGCCATCATTGCCTACCGTCAACCCGTTACCCGGGGTGATATCGAAGATATCCGCGGCGTCACCGTGGCTACCCAGGTGATCCGTACGCTTGAAGAGCGCGGCTGGATCGACACCGTGGGCCATCGCGAAACGCCGGGTCGGCCGGCGCTCTATGCAACAACCCGTCAGTTCCTCGATGATCTGGGCTTGCGTAGTCTGACTGAACTGCCCCCACTTGAAACCATGCAGGGCGCCCTCGAAGGCATGCCCGGAGCCTGAATCTGATGTCTGCACCTCGTAAACCCGCCGCCCCTGGCACCCGCAAAGCGGCACCGCGTCCGGCTGCACGTAAGCCCGTGGTCAAACCAGCGCCTCAAGAGCCGGTAGATGACTTTTTCGGTGACGATGAACTCGTGACCGAAGCGCCAGCCCGTAAAGCGGCGGCTGATGCCGGTGAACGTCTGCAAAAACTACTCGCACAGTCCGGCCTAGGTGGTCGGCGTGAAATGGAAGAGTGGATCGCGGCTGGCCGCGTCCAGGTGAATGGCCAACCGGCCACCTTGGGTCAACGTGTGTTGCCGGGTGATCGGGTTAAGGTCAATGGCCGACTGGTGAACCTGCATGGTGCCCTGCGTGCGCCGCAGGTCTTGCTGTATCACAAGCCAGAGGGTGAAATCGTGTCGCGTAGCGACCCGGCAGGTCGCCCCAATGTCTTTAGTAATCTGCCACGGGTTCGCGGTGGTAAGTGGATCGCGGTTGGTCGTCTGGACTTCAACACCAGCGGCCTGCTGCTATTCACGACCTCGGGTGCACTGGCGAATGCGCTGATGCATCCACGCCACGAAATGATTCGTGAGTACGCCGTCCGTGTGCTCGGTCCGCTGGATGAAGACGCCAAAGACCAGCTCAAAAAGGGGGTCGAGCTGGAAGACGGTCCGGCTGCCTTGAACAGCATTGAAGATGCGGGCGGCGAGGGTGCCAACCAGTGGTATCGCGTCACCATTTCCGAAGGTCGTAACCGGGAGGTTCGTCGCCTGTTTGAGGCCGTGGGGCGTACGGTCAGCCGTCTGATTCGTGTGCGTTACGGCCCGTTTATCCTGCCGCCACGCCTGAAGCGGGGGCATCACCTGATGGTTGATGAAGCGGACGTGGAAAAACTGGTCAAATCGCTGGGGGCTGACGCCGAAGGTCCGTCGCGCAATGTCGGTCAGAAGGTTCGTTCGGGTCGGCCGGGGGCGAAACCGGCACCGCGGAGCCGCGGTCAGGCCCGTTCGCAGGGGCATGGCGCTGCACCAAAGCGCAGTACGCCTCGACCTAAGTCAAAAAATCCTTTATAATCACAAAGTTTTAAAAATTCCCGTACTGCCTGGCTGCGTCTGTGAATGATCAGCTGGGTGGTACAGCCGATTTTGGCGTGATGGGCTTTATGCCCATTTTTTATTTGTGTTTTCCGTTATCACATGAGTCTGCAGGAACTGATCGAATCAACCGTTACCGGCCTGGGCTACGAGCTCGTTATGGTCGAGCTGTCGCCGCGCAGCCGCCTGATCCGGGTCTTTATAGACGCGCCGGAAAAGCCACGTGGTGTTGATGTGGAAGATTGCGCCACCGTCAGTAACCAGTTGACGCATCTGTTTCAGGTGGAAAACATCGATTACGACCGGTTAGAGGTTTCGTCTCCCGGTCTGGATCGCCCGCTGGTTAAACCAGCCGATTACACGCGGTTTGCCGGGTCGCAGGTGCAGGTCAAGCTGCGTATGCCCATCGGCGAACGCCGCCAGTTCAACGGTACGTTGATTGGCCTTGATGGTGACCAGGTTCAGCTGGAGCTTGGTGCGGACACCATCACATTCCCGTTATCCAATATTGACAAGGCTCGCCTTGTTCCGAAATTTTGATTTGAGCGCTACAGAGGAAAGGACACCAAGATGACTCGTGAAATTCTATTGCTGGTCGACGCGCTGGCCCGTGAAAAGAACGTCAGCAAGGAAATAGTTTTTGCATCTCTGGAGCTCGCGCTGGCACAAGCCACGCGCAAGAAGATGAATCTGGAAGCCGATGTCCGCGTCGTAATCGACCGCGTGACCGGTGAGCATGAGTCGTTCCGCCGCTGGGAAGTGGTCGAGGACGCTGATCTGGAAAACGAAGATGCCCAGCTGGCTATCAGCGAAGCGCGTGAGCAGCACCCGGAGATCGAAGTCGGCGACTTCATCGAAGAAGAGCTGGAGCCCATCGACTTTGGTCGTATCGGTGCCCAGGCTGCCAAGCAGGTGATTCTGCAGAAGATTCGTGACGCCGAGCGTGAAGCGCTGCTGCAGAACTTCCTGGAGCGTGGTGAACACCTCGTGACCGGCACCATCAAGCGTATGGAACGTGGCAACGCCATCGTTGAAGTCGGCAAGATCGAAGCGGTACTGCCACGTGATCAGATGATCCAGCGTGAAAACCTGCGTCCGGGTGACCGCGTCAAGGCCTTCCTGCTGCGAGTTGATCGCGCCGCTCGTGGCCCGCAACTCATCCTGTCGCGTACCGCACCTGAATTCATCAGCCGTTTGTTTGAACTGGAAGTGCCAGAAATCGAAGATGGCCTCATGGAAATCAAAGCGGCCGCTCGTGACCCCGGTATGCGCGCCAAGATCGCCGTTCTGAGCAAGGATGCCCGTATCGACCCGATCGGCACCTGTGTCGGTCTGCGTGGTATGCGTGTGACCGCGGTGCGTAATGAGCTGGGCGGTGAAAACGTTGACATCATCATCTGGTCGGAAGATCCCGCCCAGTTCGTGATCAACGCACTGGCACCGGCCGAAGTGACCTCTATCGTTGTGGACGAAGAGCGCCATGCCATGGATGTGGTGGTCGATGATGACAACCTGGCTATTGCCATTGGTCGCGGTGGTCAGAACGTCCGTCTGGCGTCCGAGCTGACTGGCTGGACCATCAACCTGATGACGCCGGAAGAGTCGCAGCGCAAGAACGAAGCCGAGTCGGCGACGACCCGTCTGCTGTTCATCGAAAAACTCGATATCGATGAAGAACTGGCCGATCTGCTGATCGCCGAAGGTTTCTCGACGCTGGAAGAAGTGGCCTATGTGCCGCTGACTGAAATGCTTGAAATCGAAGGTTTGGAAGAAGAACTCGTCAACGAGCTGCGTACGCGCGCCCGTAACGCGTTGCTGACTGAAGCCATTGCGGCAGAAGAAAAGCTGGAAAACGTGGCCGAAGATATGCTCAACCTGCCAGGCATGGAAAAGACGATTGCCGTCAAGCTGGCGGAAGCAGGTATCAAAACGCGTGACGACCTGGCCGATCTGGCTACCGACGAACTCGTTGAAATAACCGGCCTGACTCAGGCCGCTGCAGTTGCACTCATTACAGAAGCCCGTGCGCACTGGTTTGCTGATGACGCATCTGATAAGTGATTGGAGCGCTCATGGAAAATAATACTGTCCTCGAGTTTGCCAGTGAACTCAAAATGCCGGCAGAAGTGCTGCTGGAACAACTGAACAAGGCTGGCCTCAAGAAGTCGGCCACGTCTGACACACTCACCGCAGCGGATAAGAACAGCCTGCTGGAGTTTCTGCGTGCATCGCATGGTGAAGCCCAGGCTGCCTCGAACCGCATTACGCTGACCCGTAAATCAACCTCGGCGCTTAAGGCTCAGGATGCAACGGGTAAGACGCGTACGGTACAGGTTGAAGTCCGTAAAAAGCGCGTGCTCGTCAAGCGTGACACGCCGGAAGTGCCGGAAGCACCAGCAGTCGCAGCGCCTGTCGTTAGCGAAGCGCCGGTAGCAACGGTGGTTGAAGAAGTGATTGTGCCGGTCGTTGAAGTGGCACCGGAACCCGTTGTTGAGCCCGTGGTTGTTGAGGTTGCGCCGGTGGTTGAAGTTGCGCCGGAACCGGTCGTAGAACCCGAGCCAGAGCCAGTCGTTGAAGTAGCGCCCGAGCCGGAGCCGGTGGCTGCCGAAGTTGCCCCTGCTGCGCCAGCGACTGCTGAAGAAAAGCCGAAGACCAAGACGGTGGTTCAGCGTCCGAAAAAGGCATCCTTCCTTGATGAGAAGGAAATTGCTGCCCGTAAGGCCGAAGAAGATCGTTATGCCCAGTTGCGTGCGCGTCAGGAGCAGGATCGTATTGATCGCGAAAACCGCGAGAAGGAACTGCAACGTCTGCGTGAAGAGGCTGCTGCAAAGCAGGCCGCGCTGAAGGCTGCCGAAGAAAACCGCAAGGCCGCCAGCACGGCAGCCCAGGCCGCACCCGAAGAACGTCGCGACGGTGGTCGTGATGGCAAGGGTCGTAACGATGATCGTGATGATCGCCGTGGTGCCGCCAAGGGTGGTCGTGATCAGAAGGGCAATGCCCCGGGTCGCGGTGGTAATAACTGGAAGATGGGCGGCAAGAAGGGTGACAAGCGTCATCAGTCGTCGTCCGATGAAGCACATTCGTTCAATGCACCGACCGAACCGATCATCCGTGAAGTGCACGTGCCGGAAACGATTTCTGTCGCCGACCTGGCGCACAAGATGTCCGTCAAGGCCACCGAAGTGATCAAGGCGCTCATGAAGATGGGCTCCATGGTGACCATTAACCAGGTGCTGGACCAGGATACGGCGATGATTGTCGTCGAAGAAATGGGCCACAAGGCGCTGGCCGCCAAGCTGGATGATCCGGATGCCTTCCTCGACGACGTGACTGATCACGTCGATGTCGAAGCCAAGCCGCGTGCCCCGGTCGTTACGGTCATGGGTCACGTTGACCACGGTAAGACGTCGCTGCTCGACTATATCCGTCGTAGCCGGGTTGCCAGTGGCGAAGCCGGTGGCATTACCCAGCATATCGGTGCGTACCACGTCGAAACCGATCGCGGCATGATCACCTTCCTGGACACCCCGGGTCACGAAGCCTTTACGGCCATGCGTGCACGCGGTGCCAAGGCAACGGATATCGTGATTCTGGTCTGTGCTGCCGATGACGGCGTGATGCCGCAGACGCGTGAAGCCATCCACCACGCCAAAGCGGCGGGTGTGCCGATTGTCGTGGCCATTACCAAGATTGATAAACCGGAAGCCAACCCGGACAAGGTCAAGCAAGAGCTGGTTGCGGAAGAAGTCGTGCCGGAAGAATACGGCGGTGATTCTCCCTTCGTGCCGGTGTCGGCCAAGTCGGGTCAGGGTATCGACGATCTGCTGGAGCAGGTGCTGCTGCAGGCCGAAGTGCTTGAGCTCACCGCGCCGGTCGAAAGCCCGGCCAAGGGTCTGATCATTGAAGCCCGCCTCGACAAGGGTCGCGGTGTGGTTGCCACCATGCTGGTGCAGCAGGGCACGCTGAATAAGGGTGATGTGCTGCTGGCTGGTTCGGTGTTCGGTCGTGTTCGCGCCATGCTCGATGAAAACGGCAAGCCGATTGATTCGGCTGGCCCGTCGATTCCGGTAGAAATTCTCGGCCTCTCGGACGTACCGAGCGCTGGTGAAGATGCCATGGTTCTGGCTGATGAGCGTAAGGCACGTGAAATCGCGCTGTACCGCCAAGGTAAGTTCCGTGAAGTGAAGCTGGCGCGCCAGCAGGCCAACAAGCTCGAATCCATGATGGAGCAGATGGCTGCCGAAGGCGAAGTCAAAACGCTGCCACTCATCATCAAGGCCGACGTTCAGGGTTCGCAAGAAGCGCTGGTGCAGTCGCTGGTCAAGCTGTCGACCGACGAAGTACGCGTCAACGTGATTCACTCGGCCGTCGGTGGCATTACCGAAAGCGACGTCAACCTGGCATCGGCTTCCAAGGCCGTCATCATTGGCTTCAACGTGCGTGCGGATGCCAACACCCGCAAGATCGCCGAAGGCATGGATGTCGATATCCGTTACTACAACGTGATCTATGACGCCGTTGACGAAGTGAAGGCTGCGTTGTCCGGCATGCTGTCGCCGGAGCGCAAAGAGCAGAACCTGGGTCTGGTCGAAATCCGCGAAATCTTCCGTGTACCGAAGATCGGTGCTGTGGCTGGTTGTATGGTGCAGGAAGGCATCGTCAAGCGGAACTGCCGTGTCCGTCTGCTGCGTGACAACATCGTGCTGCACGATGGTGAGCTCGACTCGCTGCGTCGCTTCAAGGATGACGTCAAGGAAGTCCGTGAAGGCTTCGAGTGCGGTCTCTCGCTCAAGAACTTCAACGACATCCAGGTGGGCGATAAGCTGGAAGCCTACGAAATTCTGGAAGTGGCGCGGACGCTGTAAGCATGAAGCGTGGCCCACAACGCGGTTTTGCCCGGACGGATCGGGTGGCGGAGCAAATCCGCCGCGATCTGTCCGAGCTGATCCGCTCGGAAATTCGAGATCCACGTGTGCAACAGGTTTCACTGACCGCGGTTGAAGTCACGCCGGACTATGCGCATGCCAAGGTGTTTTATACGGCGCTGATTGCCGAGAGCGAACGTGAAGCGCTGGCTAAAGGTCTGAAGCGCGCTGCAGGTTTTCTGCGCCACGAACTCTCGCGTCAGCTGTTGCTGCGTACTGTTCCGGAGCTGCATTTTGAGTATGACACCTCGGTGGAGCGGGGCATCAGCCTCTCGTCGCTGATCGACAGTGCCGTCGCCCGAACAGCGGCAGACTCGGCCGATGAAGCCGACGACGCAGATGAGCAGTCTGCCAAGGATTGATTTGTCGTTGCAGTCTTCGTTGCAAAGTCAGCCAGTGATTCCACGCCCAGTACAATGGCGTGCACTTGATGGGGTTGTGTTACTCGATAAGCCCATCGGTCTGACGTCCAATCAGGCGCTGCAAGCGGTGCGCCGTCTTTTTGGGGCGAGCAAGGGCGGCCATACGGGCACGTTAGATCCTTTTGCTACCGGCGTTCTGCCGCTGTGCCTGGGGGAGGCCACCAAGTTTTCCGCCGATCTCCTCAATGCCGACAAAAGCTATGTCGCCACCGTGTGCTTTGGTGCCCGCACTGATACGGGCGACCTGACGGGGTCCGTGGTTGAAACCACGGATAATCTGCCCGGTGTCCCGGAGCTGGAAGCCGTTTTGACCCGTTTCGAAGGCGAGTCCGAACAGATTCCACCGATGTATTCTGCGCTCAAGCGCGATGGGCAACCGCTTTATAAACTGGCACGCGCTGGTATCGAAGTCGAGCGACAGCCCCGCAAAATTTATTTGAGCGAACTCGGTTGGTCGAATGTTGCCCTCAACGATCAGGGCGCGGTGATCAGCGCTGTCCTGTCGGTGCGCTGTAGTAAAGGCACCTATATCCGCACCCTGGCGGAAGACCTGGCCCGCGCCGTCGGTAGTCAGGCACATCTGATCGCGCTGCGCCGCACGCAGGTGGGTGCGGTGTCGCTCAACGGCTGCAAAACACTGGAACAGCTTGTGGCCGAGTCACTAGCCATGAATCCGGAGCCGTCCTGTATGGGTGCAGTGCCGCTGTGTGATGCCGGATTGCTGCAGTCGGCCGATTTTCTGGTGCAGAACCTGCAGCGTCTGGATATTACAGAGCGCCAAGCGGTGCTTTGCCGTCATGGCAATCCATTTAGTCCAGAGGCTGGCCAGGTGCTCCCTGAAGGCACCACACTCCGCTTTTATCTCGATGGCCGATTCATCGGCGTGGGGCAGGTTGCTACGGATGGAAAAGCGCTGAAAATTCAGCCAGTTCGTTTGGTTTCCACTGAGAATTCCTGATATACTTCGCGCTTCGCTCGCAGCCGTCTTGGTTGCGGATTCAACCCCAACTCGGGGAAACCTGGATGTAGCTCTCTCAAACTGGGGCGCATCTGTCACTTAAAGGAAAGTTTGACATGACGCTAAATGCTCAAGGCAAAGCCGCCATCGTTGCTGATTTTCAACGCGCTCAAGGCGACACCGGTTCGTCGGAAGTTCAGATTGCACTGCTGACCGCACGCATCAACGACCTGACCCCGCACTTCAAAGAACACTCGAAGGATCATCACTCGCGTCGCGGTCTGCTGCGCATGGTGAGCCGTCGTCGTAAGCTGCTGGACTACCTGAAGCGCACGAACCTCGACGGTTACCGTGCACTGATTTCTCGTCTGGGTCTGCGTAAGTAATTACGTGCCAGTCGTTTGAACATTACGGGCGTTCTCAAAGAGAGCGCCCGTTTTGTTTTTGTTGTTGTCGTTAAGTTGTTCGTTATTGTTGAGAGGAATAGAAAACAATGAGTATGTTTGAAATTGCACGTGAAAGTATTCAGTACGGTGCCCACACCCTGACCCTGGAAACCGGCCATGTGGCCCGTCAGGCCAGCGGTTCAGTCATGGTCACCTATGATGACACCGTCGTTCTGGTGACCGTCGTTGGTGCCAAGAACGCCAAGCCAGGCCAGGACTTTTTCCCGCTGACCGTTGATTATGTTGAAAAGACCTATGCCGCCGGCAAGATCCCGGGTGGCTTCTTCAAGCGTGAAGGCCGTCCTTCGGAGAAGGAAACACTGACCTCGCGTCTGATCGACCGTCCGCTGCGTCCGCTGTTCCCGGAAGGCTTCTACAATGAAGTGCAGATCGTCGCGACCGTGATGTCGATCAACCCGGAAGTGGATTCGGACATTCCTGCGCTGATCGGTGCTTCGGCTGCGCTGGCTCTGTCGGGCATTCCGTTCAACGGCCCGGTTGGCGCTGCACGTGTGGGCTACATCGATGGCCAGTACGTGGTTAACCCGACGTCTTCGCAAATGAAGACCTCGCAAATGGACCTGATCGTTTCGGGCACCGAAGCCGCCGTGCTGATGGTGGAATCCGAAGCCCAGATGCTGCCGGAAGACGTGATGCTGGGCGGTGTGGTGTTCGGTCACGAACAGCAACAAGCCGTCATTCAGATGATCAACCGCCTGGTCGAAGCCGCTGGCAAGCCGGAATGGGATTGGCAGCCGGCACCGAAGGACGAAGCCCTGATCGCTATGGTCAGCGACTTCGCCAAGCCGCGTCTGGAAGCTGCTTACAACGAAACCAGCAAGCAGGTTCGTAGCCAGAATCTGAAGTCGATCTACGCCGATACCACCGCTCAATTCGCTAACGGCGAAAACGCCGCCGGTACACCGGTGGATGACAACACCATCGGCAACATCCTGTTTGATCTGGAAGCCGGTATTGTTCGTGGCCGCATCCTGTCGGGCGCACCGCGTATCGACGGTCGCGACACCCGCACCGTTCGTCCGATCGAAATCAGCAACGGCGTACTGCCGCGCACCCACGGTTCGGCACTGTTCACCCGTGGCGAAACCCAGGCACTGGTTGTTGCCACGCTGGGTACCGGCCGCGATGAGCAGATCATCGACGCGCTGATGGGCGAATACAAAGACCGCTTCCTGTTCCATTACAACATGCCCCCGTACGCCACTGGCGAATGCGGCCGCATGGGTGGCACCAAGCGTCGCGAACTGGGTCATGGTCGTCTGGCCAAGCGTGCCCTGGTGCCGGTGCTGCCGTCGCCAGAAGAGTTCAGCTACACCATGCGTGTGGTTTCGGAAATCACCGAATCGAACGGTTCGTCGTCCATGGCTTCGGTCTGTGGCGGCTGCCTGTCGCTGATGGACGCTGGTGTACCGCTGAAGGATCATGTCGCCGGTATCGCCATGGGCCTTATCAAGGACGGTGGCCGTTTCGCTGTGCTGACCGACATCCTGGGTGATGAAGATCACCTGGGCGATATGGACTTCAAGGTCGCCGGTACTGAAAACGGTATCACTGCACTGCAGATGGACATCAAGATCCAGGGCATCACCAAGGAGATCATGCAGGTGGCACTGGCGCAAGCCCGTGAAGCCCGTCTGCACATCCTCGGCCTGATGAAGGGTGCCATGGGCGAAGCGCGTACTGAAGTGTCGACCTTCGCACCGCGCCTGTACACCATGAAGA
>JACCDN010022507.1_pt1 | contig 17218 bp, 18 predicted proteins | sample 7441691 | NCBI WGS metagenome assembly JACCDN01 (sample SAMN15323439, study PRJNA562643) | freshwater metagenome | isolation source: river surface water | place: USA:Blue River Watershed | collected 2017-08-16
ATCCTCTCCGCTGGCGCAGGCAATTCGCCCAAGCTGCTGCAGCGTTCTGGCGTCGGGCCTGCCGAATTCCTGCAGCAGATGGGCATACGCGTGGTGCACGCGCTGAACGAGGTCGGCGAAAACTTTCAGGACCACTACATGGTGCGCTCCATCCTGCGGGTGAAGGGCGTCAGGACCATCAATCACACCGCCCGTGGCGTGCGGCTGCTGGGCGAGATTGCGAAATGGGCGATCGGCAAGCCGAGCGTGCTGGCGATCAGTCCTTCGGTTGCCTATGCGTTCAGCAAGTCGCGCCCCGGACTGGCGCTGGACGATCTGCAGTTTCACTTCTCGCCGGGCAGTTATGCGTCGGGCGTGGCGGGCAAGCTGGATGACTTCCCCGGCATGACGCTGGGCTTTTATCAGCTGCGACCTACCAGCGTGGGCCATGTTCGTCTGCGCTCGCTTGATCCGTTCGAGCTGCCGGCCGTGCAGCCGAATTATCTGCAGACCGACGAAGACCGGCGCGTGGCGATCGACGCGTTGCGGCTGTCACGCCAGATCCTGCACAGTGCGCCTTTCCAGCCCTATATCGAGCGCGATGAGTTTCCGCCGCCCGGTGCCACCACGGATGACGAACTGCTCGCCTGCGCGCGTGAGCGCGGCACCACGAGCTGGCATTTCATCGGCAGCTGCAGCATGGGCAAGGTGGTCGATGCCGAGCTGCGCGTCAAAGGACTGGAGGGCTTGCGGGTCGTCGATGCGTCCGTGATGCCGACTATGCCCTCGGGGAATACCGGCGCGCCGACGATGATGGTCGCTGAAAAAGCGGCCGACATGATCCTCGGACGGCTGCCGCTGCCCGCGGGCTGAGTGCTGGAGACTTGCGGACCGACCTCCCGGCGGATTTTCTGGCAGACTCTCGGCCGATAACGCATTCAACGCCGAAGACGCATGAGGCCCGCCGACATCACTCTTGACGAACTGCTCCGCGCCGAGCCTGACGTGCTGCACCAGAAGGCGCTGCGCCTGCGGCACGGCGATGGTGTCACGCAGGATCTGGCGACGGCGCGCCGGATGTTCGGGCTGGCGGCGCTCTACGGTCACTCGGCATCGCGCTACCAGCTGGGCCTGATGAATGCCAAAGGCGAGGGCGGAGAAGAGCATGCTGTGCGTGCGCTGATGTGGTTCCGTCTGGCGTCGGGTCGCGACGAACCGCGTGCGGCCGCGCAGGTGCAGCGATTGTCCAATGAGCTGACGCGCGAGCAGGTGCGGCAGGCCGAGGTGTGGGTCGCTGAGGGCGAGCGTGCGCGTCATCATTTCACGCTGGCGCGGCGCGATGCGGATGGGTCGGCCATGGCGGCGCTGGGGCGCAGCCTGTTTCAGGGCGTGGGCGCCGAGCCCGACGCCGAGCTGGCGGTGCACTGGCTGCGCCAGGCCGCAGTTCGTGACGAGCCCGACGCGCAGCTGATGCTCGGGCAGGCGTATGCCGAGGGGCGGGGTGTCCCGCGCAATCCGGACGAGGCACAGCGATGGTTCCGGCTGGCCGCATCGCAGGGCCTGATCGAGGCGAACTATCACTGGGCGGCCTGCCTCGAGCAGTCGTACCGCGAGCGCTCGGCGCGGATTCAGGCGATCGAGTTGTATGACATCGCCGCACGTCACGGTCATCTGCACGCGCAGCTTCGTTTGGGGCAGCTGTTCAAGGGCGGTGAAGTGGAACCGGTGGCCGGTATCGGCACGGTCGGCGCAGTCACCGAGTTTGCACCGGCGAAGAAAAAACAGGTCAAAGCCAGCCACTCGCCGAATCTGGTCTGCGCACTGCAGTATTTCGCGATGGCCGCTGCGCAGGGTCAGATCGACGCGCAGTTCGAGCTGGGCCAGATGTATGCCCAAGGGCAGGGCACGACCCAGCAGTTCGAGCAGGCCGTGAACTGGTACGAGCGCGCAGCGCAGCAGGGCCATGCGAAGGCGCAGTTCAATCTGGCGTTCATGCTCGCGCACGGGCAGGGCGTCGAGGAAAACCTGCTGAAGGCCTACGAGTGGTACCGGATCAGCCATCTGTGCGGCTATGCGCTGGCGAAACAGTCGATGGAAAACACCGCAAAAAAACTCCCGCCCGGCGAGATTGAGATGGCCGACTGGCGTGCCGACAGTTTCGTTCATCGCTTGCAAGAAGCCTCGCACTGAGCCTCGCACTAAGCTCAACACCCCATATTCAAGGGGAATTCCATGCGTGTCATTACTGTGCTGTTTACCGACCGCATGCTTGCCATCGTTTTACTACCCGCGCAGGCCGGCCTGACGATGTTGAAAGGCGTTTGCGGGAAACCCTGATCCGGCTCAAACTCGGGCTGTCAAATGTTCTGTATTCGATCAGTCGGGCGATGCCTATACGGCGATCTGCTAGTCTGATGCGCATGGAGGGATGCGATAGCCGCCCAACCATTCGTTAGGCAGACTAATGTGGCGATGTTCGCGGGATGAGTCTGCCGGGCATGAAACTATCCTCGCATCTCATGTTCTGATCGCAGGTCCGTGGGCAGTCGGCCATGCCGGCAAGCAAACAGCCTGTGGATCTCCACCGCAAATGACCAAGAGGAAACCGATGAAAACCTGCCTGACGCTTCTGGCCATCGTAATGCTGACTGCCTGCAGCAATCTGCCGATGTCTTCTTCCGCCCAGTCCGGACAAACGCAGCATCCGGATATCTTCCGTTCCTATCAGGACTGATCGTCTCCTCACCGGGCTGTGGGGCTCAGGCCCCTGGCCCTTGGCTTGTCCAGCTGAGGGGATTGCCGGTGCAGCACCAGAGTTGATCCCTTTCCCGACATTCAATATTCTTCAGGTAGAATCCGAACGGTCGTGCTAATAACAATGACTGGACGGAGACTGCATGGATCTGAACTATGCGCCAGAGGATCTGGCGTTCCGTGACACCGTGCGCGCCTGGATAGACGCGAACCTGCCCAAAGACCTTCAGCACAAGGTACTCAACCACAAGCGCCTCAAGCGCGATGATTACGTGCGCTGGCACCGCATCGTGCACCAGCAGGGCTGGGCTGCGCCGAACTGGCCGGTGGAACACGGCGGCACCGGCTGGAGCAAGGCGCAGCAGCACCTGTGGGAAGAGGAATGCGCGCGCGCCGGCACGCCGCCGATACTGGCGTTTGGCGTGAACATGGTCGGGCCGGTGATCATCGCCTTCGGCAATGACGCGCAGAAGCGTCACTACCTGCCGCGCATCCTCTCCTGCGAGGACTGGTGGTGTCAGGGCTATTCCGAACCCGGCTCGGGCTCGGATCTGGCCTCGCTGAAGACCCGCGCCGAGCGCGACGGCGACCACTATCTCGTCAATGGCCAGAAGACCTGGACCACGCTCGCCCAGCATGCCGACATGATGTTCTGCCTGGTGCGCACCGATACCGGCGCGCGCAAGCAGGAGGGCATCTCCTTCCTGCTGATCGACATGAACACCCCCGGCATCACCGTGCGGCCGATCATCACGCTCGATGAAGACCATGAGGTGAATGAAGTCTTTTTCGACAATGTGCGCGTGCCGGTGCAGAACCTGGTCGGCGAAGAAAATCGCGGCTGGACCTATGCCAAATACCTGCTCGGTCATGAGCGCACGAATATCGCTGCCGTCGGCCGTTCCAAGCGCGAACTGGCCTTCATCAAGCGGCTGGCCTCGCGGATGCAGAAAGCCGGCCGCCCACTGATCGAGGACGTGGTGTATGCGCACAAGGTCGCCGCGCTCGAGATCGACCTGATGGCGCTCGAGGTGACCGTGCTGCGCGTGATCTATCAGGAAGCGAAGCAGCGCGCGCCCGGACCCGAGGCCTCAATGCTGAAAATCAAAGGCACCGAGATACAGCAGCGACTGACCGAGCTGATGGTCGAAGCCGCGGGCCCGCTCGGCCTGCCGTTTGATCCTGCGTATCTGGAGGGGGAGAGCGAGCACAGCCTCGCCGGGGACGATGACAGCGCGCCGCTGATGCCCTACTACTTCAATTACCGCAAGACCTCGATCTACGGCGGCTCGAACGAGATCCAGCGCAACATCATCACCCAGATGATTCTGGGACTGTGAGGAGACACCATGGATTTCGATCTCTCCCCCGAGCAGCAGCAGTTGTCCGATGCGATTCTCCGCTGGACAGAGAAGAACTACAGCTTCGAACACCGCAAGCAGATCATTCATTCCGAGACAGGTGTCTCAGCCGCCGCATGGCAGGCACTGGCCGAGCTGGGCGTGCTGGCACTGCCCGTACCCGCCGAGCATGAAGGTTTTGATGGCACGCCTGTCGATCAGATGGTCGTGATGCAGGCACTCGGGCGAGCGCTGATCGTCGAGCCCGTGTTTGCCACCGCACTGGGTGTGGAATGTCTGAAGCGGGCAGGTGGTCATGGGGACTTGCTGTCACAAGTCGCCGCCGGCCACCTGACACTGGCATGCGCGCTGAATGAGCGGCATGCGCGTCATGAGCTGCAGGACATTGCGGTCACCGCCCGTCGCGATGGCGATGCCTACCGTATCGATGGCGAAAAAACCGGCGTGATCCACGGTGCGCAGGCCGGGCAATGGATCGTCTCCGCGCGCAGCAGCGGCGCCCGGCGTGATGAGCAGGGCATTTCTCTGTTCGTGATACCGGCCGATACCGCTGGTATCACCGTGCGTGATGCACGCAGCAATGATGGTTTGCGCATTGCGACCGTACGTTTCTCGGACGTGCGCGTGCCGGCCAGTGCCTTGCTGGGAGAAGAGGGCGAAGGATGGACGATCCTCGATGCCGCTGCCGATCACGGCGCGGTGCTGTTGTGCGCAGAGGCGCTGGGCGCAATGGAGGCGTTGCAGGCCGCGACACTGGAGTACATTCGCACCCGCCAGCAGTTTGGTGTGCCGATCGGTAAATTTCAGGTCTTGCAGCACCGGATGGCCGATATGTTCATGCAGCTCGAGCAGGCGCGCTCGATGACGATGCTGGCGGCCGTGAAGGTGTCCTCGACGGATGTGACCGAGCGTCGCCGCATCGTGTCGGCGGCGAAGGCGCGTGTGGGTGAGGCACTGACCTTCGTCGGCCAGCAGGCCGTGCAGCTTCACGGTGGCATGGGCGTGACCAATGAAATGCCGGCGGCGCATTACTTCAAGCGGCTGTCAGCGATTGAGCTGACGCTGGGCGATACCGATCATCATCTGGCGCGATTCATCGCGCAGCCGGGGTTCGCGCAGGCGGGCTGATTTTTCAGAAAGAAGAAGAATGAACGTTAGAACTTTTCACACCGTCGCTGAACTGCAAGCCGAGGTCGGCAGGGAAGTCACCGTATCTGAGTGGATGACGATGGAGCAGCAGCGCGTGAACCAGTTCGCCGAGGCGACCGATGATCCGCAATGGATTCATGTGGATGTGGAGCGCGCGAAGCGTGAGTCTCCGTTCGGCACCACCATTGCGCATGGGTTTCTGACCCTGTCGCTGATCCCCAAGCTGTTCGAGTCCGTGGTCGTTCTGCCGCAGGGGAAGATGAGCATCAACTACGGGCTGAACAAGGTGCGCTTTCCGTCACCGGTGCGCGTCGGCAGCCGCCTGCGCGGGCGCTTCAAGCTGCTGGAAGTCGAGCAGCTGGAGGGCTGCATGCAGAGCGTTTGGCAGATGACGCTGGAGTGCGAAGGGCAGGACAAGCCGGCGTGTGTGGCGGAGTCGGTGTTGAGGATGTATTTCTGAAACGCTCGGCCATCGTAGCGGCAAGTTCTCCAGTCAGCGGCACACCATGACCGGACCGCGCTGCACCAGGACGATACAGCACAACATCATTGACAACTTGGCCAGACGGCCGCGTTAACGCGTAATCCGCGCAGCACTGCTCTTAGAGGGCGTTAGATCTGTTTTAACGAGATCTGCGCGCTACCCTTGCCTGCAGCTCAAAAATCCTTACAATCGTAAGGATTTTTTCTGGAATCACCCAAAACTCAGAAAAATCCTCACGTTTTTAAGGATTCATTGCTTTATCGGCTGGATTGTGAAAAAATCCTCACAAACATGAGGATTTTTTATGAAGATACCCATTGATCAGGCCGCCACCCTTGGCGAGGTGGTACGTGCCAGCCGCAAGGTTCAGCGGATTCGTCAGGACGATGCCGCTGGCAGCACCGGGGTCAGCGAGAACTTCCTTGGCAAAGTCGAGCGCGGGAGCGATTCCGTGCAATGGGGGAAGTTGTTTCAGGTACTTGAAGGCTTGGGCATCCGGGTCATTGTCGATGTGCCCGACAGCGTCGGCAGCTATCTGGAGGCGCGAGCTAAGCAACGAGGTTCGCCGTGAGCAGTCGGTCGTTGGTGGCATTCATTAATCAGACAACCGTCGGCAGCCTTCTGGAGGTGGATGGCTTGTGGCGTTTCCAGTACGCCGACAGCTGGCTGGAGAACCCCCAACGTTTCGCGCTCAGTCCGCATTTGCCACTGGCATCGGATCCGGTCGTGGATGGCGCAAGCCAGCGCCCTGTGCAATGGTATTTCGACAATCTTCTCCCTGAGGAGGGGCAACGCTTGCTGCTGGCGCGTGATGCGGGGCTAGGTGCGGCGGATGCCTTTGGCTTGCTGAGCTCGTATGGCGCGGAGTCAGCCGGCTCGCTGACTTTGCTGTCTCCTGATTCCTCGCCCCAGACCGCCGCCTCTTTGAAGCCTCTGCCAAATGATGCGCTGGAAGCGCGCATACGAGAACTGCCCAAGGTGCCGTTGACGCATGCTGCGGTCAAGCGCATGTCTCTGGCGGGCGCGCAGCACAAGCTGGCCGTTGTACTGGACGAGGATGCGCTGTTCGAGCCTGCGGGCGCAACACCCTCGACTCATATTCTGAAGCCTGACCATCCCGATGAGGATTATCGCCATTCCGTGATCAATGAATGGTTTGTGATGCGCCTTGCACAGCGCCTCGGGCTGGATGTCCCGACGGTTCACCGCCGGTATGTTCCTTCCCCGGTATACCTGATCGATCGTTTTGACCGCTTCAGGGGCATTCACGGCTGGGAGCGCAGGCACGTGATTGATGGCTGCCAGTTGCTTGGACTCGACAGAAGTTTCAAGTATCGAGAAGGCAGCATGGTCGCGCTCGCGGCACTGGCCAATGCCTGTCGCAGCCCTGCAGTGGCACGCGGTCGCTTGTTCAGCTGGCTGGTATTCAATGTCCTGGTCGGAAACAGTGACGCTCATCTGAAAAACCTGAGCTTCATCGTGTCGCACGAGGGTATCCAGTTATCGCCGTTCTATGATTTGCTCAGCGTAGCCTGCTACGACACGCGCGCCTTTGGCAAGAATCACTGGCCAGAGCGCACGCAACTTGCATGGCCTATTTTAGGGGAAGTTCGCTTCGGAGATATCAGCCGCGCCCTGCTACTGGACGCGGGTGGGGTGCTGAATTTAGCAAGGGGCACAGCGGAGCGGCTGCTGGACAACATCAGCAAGCGTATTACAAAGGAGGCGGCTATCCTCTATGAAGGAATTCAATCCGAGGTGACGGCGCTCTGCAGCGATCGCCCGGCGCTCGCTGCGATCACAGCTGGTGAGCTGCGCTGCATCAGGACGATACAGCACAACATCATCGACGATATGGTCCGACGGCTGGGTTAACGCGTTATCCGTCGGGGATACACGTCAATGCGTTGCTTCAGCGTTTCTGATACTGCGTCGTCCCGAACAGCATTTCCTTCGACTTCTCATCCAGCAGCGGTTTGCGCAGGTCGGCCAGCACCTGCACGCCGCGCTGCACGGCCGGGCGTGCGGCGATCTCGTCTTGCCAGCGCTTCGCGTGCGGAAAATCATTCCAGTCGATGCCCTGATTCTTCCACGAGCGTGTCCACGGGAAGCAGGCGATGTCGGCAATCGTGTACTCGTCGCCCGCGATATAGCGATGCTGGCTCAGCTGCTTGTCCATCACGCCGTACAGGCGCTTCGCTTCATTGGTGTAGCGATTCACCGCGTACTCGATCTGCTCGGGCGCATAGATGCGGAAGTGATGCGCCTGTCCGAGCATCGGGCCCAGCCCGCCCATCTGGAACATCAGCCACTGCAGCACAGTGAATTTCTCGCGGTCGGTCGTGCCTAGGAAGCGGTTCACTTTACTGGCCAGGTACACCAGTATCGCGCCCGACTCGAACAGCGACATCGGCTGACCATCGGGGCCATCAGGATCGACGATGGCGGGGATCTTGTTGTTCGGCGAGATCGCGAGGAACTCAGGCGTGAACTGATCGCCTTTGCCGATATCGATGTTGTGCGCGCGGTAGGGCAGGCCGCATTCTTCCAGCATGATGTGGACCTTGTGCCCATTGGGCGTGGCCATCGAATAAACGTCGATCATCTTGGGGTCTCCGACAATAAAAAAGCGCCGGGAAGTCTGCACTCCCGGCGCCGGGCTTGCCGAAATATTATCGGCAGCCGTGATGCGTGATTACGAACGGGTGATGGGCAGATCCAGCGACTCACCAAGGCTAGCGTATTTTGCGAGTTCGAGCTTGGCGATCGCATTGCGATGCACTTCGTCCGGGCCATCGGCAAGACGCAGCGTGCGGTTGTGCGCCCACAGCTGAGCAACTGCGAAGTCGTCCGAGACACCGCCGCCGCCGTGCGCCTGAATCGACCAGTCGATCACCTGCTGGGCCATCACCGGTGCCAGCACCTTGATCATCGCGATCTCGGACTTGGCGACCTTGTTGCCGACCGTGTCCATCATGTACGCCGCCTTCAGCACCAGCAGACGGGCGCTGTCGATCATGATGCGTGACTCGGCGATACGCTCGCGCCAGACGCCTTGCTCCGACACTTTCTTGCCGAATGCCACACGGGAATCGATGCGGCGGCACATCAGTTCCAGTGCGCGCTCTGCGGTACCGATCGCGCGCATGCAGTGATGGATACGGCCCGGTCCGAGACGGCCCTGGGCGATCTCGAAGCCGCGTCCTTCGCCGAGCAGCATGTTCGATGCCGGCACGCGCACATTGTCGAAGATGACTTCGCAGTGACCATGCGGTGCATCGTCATAGCCGAACACGGACAGGGGGCGCACCACGGTCACGCCCTTGGTATCGGCTGGCACGAGGATCATCGACTGCTGCGCATGGCGCGGCGCGTCCGGATCGGTCTTGCCCATCACGATGTAGATCTTGCAGCGCGGATCACCAGCGCCGGAGGTCCACCACTTGCGGCCATTGATCACATACTCGTTGCCGACGCGTTCGATACGGGTGCTGATGTTGGTCGCGTCGGACGAGGCGACATCCGGCTCGGTCATCGCGAATGCCGAGCGGATCTCGCCGCGCAGCAGGGGCTTGAGCCACTGCTCCTTGTGCTCATCGGTGCCGTAGCGCTCGATGGTTTCCATGTTGCCGGTGTCGGGCGCAGAGCAGTTGAAGACTTCCGGCGCCCAGGTGATGCGGCCCATGATCTCGCACAGCGGCGCGTAGTCGAGGTTGGAAAGTCCTTCCGGCGCATGCGGCGACTTGGGCAGGAACAGGTTCCACAGACCTTCCTTGCGCGCGATGGGCTTGAGCTCTTCGACGATCTTGGTCGGGATCCAGCGGTTGCCTTTCTCGCGGCCGTTGCGGTCAACCTCGTCCTTGTAGGTGCGCTCGTTCGGATAGATGTGCTTATCCATGAATTGATTGAGCCGCTCGCGCAGTTCCATGCACCGGGGGGAATACTCGAAGTCCATGCTTTCTCTCCTCGCTTGTTATTGTCGGTGGGTGATGTGGTGAGTGATGTGATCTGTCATCGTGGATGTTCAGAGCGGCCGCGCGCCGGACGCATAATCCCAGCCCATGATCGCCATCGGCTTGGCGGCCTGTCCGTTCTTCAGCGCCTGCTCGCTCGCGGCGGTGCCATCCTGATAGCGCTTCATGATGCCCTGCAGGATGCCGGCCATGCGGAACATGTTGTAGGCCAGATAGAAGCGGAAATCTTCTTTGTTGATCGCAATGCCGGTGCGCTCGCTGTAGCGGGCAATGTACTCGTCTTTGGTCGGTATGCCCAAGGCTTTTAGATCCAGGCCGCCAATACCCCGGAACAGGCCGGGCTCGATATGCCAGCTCATGCAGTGATACGAAAAATCGGCAAGCGGATGGCCGAGCGTGGACAGTTCCCAGTCGAGCACGGCGAGGATTTTCGGTTCGGTCGTATGGAAGATCATGTTGTCGAGCCGGTAGTCGCCATGCACGATGGTCGTGATTTCGCCCTCGGGAATGTGTTTCGGCAGCCACTCGATCAGGTGCTCCATCGCGGGGATGTGTTCCGTCTCGGCGGCCTTGTACTGGCGTATCCAGCGATCGATCTGGCGCTGGAAGTAATTGCCGGGCTTGCCAAAGGTAGCCAGCCCGACGGTCTGGTAATCGAGGCTGTGCAGCTGCGCGATCACGCGGTTCATCTCGTCATAGTGCGCGGCGCGGTCGGCAAGGCTCATGCCGGGCAGTGACTGATCCCACAGTACGCGGCCATCGACAAATTCCATGATGTAGAACGCGCGGCCGATCACGGCCTCGTCTTCGCACAGCGCATACTGGTGCGCGGCCGGAAAACCCGCCCTGGACAGCGCATCCATTACGCGGAACTCGCGGTCGATCGCATGCGCGGAGGGCAGCAGCTTGGCAGCCGGCGCGGGCTTGGTGCGCAGCACATAGCGCTGGTCGCCCGACGTCAGCTTGAAGGTGGGGTTGGACTGGCCACCCTTGAACTGCTCGATCGTCAGATTGCCCTGAAATCCCGGCACATGCGCGTGCATGTAGGCGGACAGCGCATCAAGATCGACTTTCAGGCGCTCGGCGACGGGCTTGGTGCCCATGAATTCTTCGTACATAGTCCTGCTGTCTCCTGCTGGTCTGCGTATTTTTCTGAACCTCTGCTGCGCGGCCTGAGAAGAATCCGGCCATGCGCGGCGTTTCGGTGATTACCCTTGCGTGCCTATAGCGCGCGTGCCTTTCGATACTGCTCGAACAGTGCTTCCATCGTGGTGCCGCGCGACTCGGCCTGCAGCTCGGAGGGCGGCGAGTAATTCATCAGCCGCACCACCCAGTCGGTAGGTGCAGCGCCGACGTCCATCGCATTGATGCAGCCGGCAGTCTGCGCGAGATTGCCGAGGAACAGGCGCTGGCCGGTCAGTGCATACGAGAGGATTGCGCGGTTCACGCCCCCATGCAGCACCAACAGCACCGTGTCCCACTCGGGATTGGCACGCAGTTTGTCGATGGCCGGATGCACGCGGTCCATCAGCTGCCCGACAGTCTCGCCGCCGAGGAACTGCTTGTCCTCAGGCGGTATGCCCTCGAACGCGCCGGTGAAGGCTTCGCGCAACTGATGGTCGGGTATCGCGGCGAGCTTGCCGCCCCGGATCTCGACCAGCTCGGGCCAGTGCTCGAAGGCGATGTCCTGTCCGGTCTCGGCCAGTACGCGGGTCGCGGTCTCGACGGTGCGTGGCAGTCCTGAGACGATCACTTTGTCAAAACGTATACCGGCGCCGGCGAACACGCGTCCGGCGGCAGTGGTCTGTGCCTGACCCTGCTCGTTCAGCGGCACGGTCTCGGGCAGGTAAGGTTTGCCGGCATGGTCGAAATAGGTGACGCTGCCATGCCGCATCAGAAATACGCGACGACGTGGGTTGAAGCTCATTGCGACAGTGACTTTCTTGTTAGGAGTAATGCGGTTTGCGTTTGTCGAGGAATGCGGTGATGCCCTCCAGCGCATCCGCATGATGTAGGCACTCGACAAAACTCTGCTGCTCGATGCTGAGTTGCGTCGGCAGGGTGTTATGGGGGGCTTCACGCAGCAGTCCCTTGATGCTGGCCATCGCATTCGGCGAGAGCCTTGCGAGTTCATCGCTCCAGTCGAGCGCGGCATTCAGCGCCTGACCATCGACCACCACCCGGTTGACCACGCCTGCCTGTTGCAGCCGGGCGGCGCCCACCGGTTTGCCCTCGATCAGTATCTCGGTGGCGAGCTGGCGCGGCAGGGCTTGCGACAGCGCCCAGCTGATGCCGCCATCGGGCGAGAGGCCGACTTTCACATACGCGGCAACAAATTGTGCCGAATGGGCGGCCACGATCAGGTCGCAGGCCAGCGCCAGCGAAAACCCGGCACCGGCGGCCGGGCCCTCGACGGCCGCGATCACGGTCTTCGGACAATCGCGCAGCGCCTCGATCCATGCATGCAGCTTGCCGACCGAATCGGCAGCGACTTCGCGCTCCTTGCCACGGTTTTCCAGCAGGCGGTTCAGGTTGCCGCCTGCGCAAAAGGTATCGCCCGCGCCGGTGAGCACGACGGCGCGGATCTCGGGATCACGCTCGGCCGTGGACAGCGCTTCCACCCCGGCGGCGTACATGTCGGGATGCAGCGCATTTCTTGCGCCCGGATTGGAGAGCGTCAGGATCAGCGTGGCATCGCGGCGGGAGGCAAGCAGTTCGGCTGACATGAGCGTGGGTGTAAGTATGAGTCTGCGGGCAGGCAGGGTTGGTCAGTGTGACGGATTCGGTGCTTGAGCGGGTAGGCTGGTGATAGACTTCCTGCCGGGCATTGTAACCTCAGCACGCTCGTACTAAAACATTCCGGACTCGTGCCGGACAGATTCGATCAAGGAGACAGAATGCTAACTTTGTGCGGCTTCTCGGCCAGCAATTACTACAACAAGGTCAAGCTGGGCCTGCTGGAAAAAGAGGTGCCTTTCCAGGAGAAGCTGGTGTGGCTGGACCGCTCGGCTGCGCTGATGGAAAAATCTCCGCTGGGCAAAGTGCCGTTTTTCGAGATTGGCGACAAGGTGCTGTTCGAGTCGCAGGTGATGCTCGATTATGTCGAGGCCGCGTATCCGCAGAAGCCGCTGCTGCCGTCCGATCCTTTCGAGGCGGCGCGCATTCGACAGCTGATCCAGTTCATGGAATTGCACCTTGAGCTGGTCGCACGAGAACTGTATGGCGAGGCGTTTTTCGGAGGGAAAATCACTGAGGAAGCCAAGACGCGCGCGCAGAAACTGCTGAAGCGGAATATCGCCGCCTTTGGCCGGATTGCGCAGTTCTCACCTTACATCGCTGGTGCGGAATTCACGATGGCTGACTGTGCAGCGACCGTGCATCTGCCGCTGATTGGCATGGCCACGAAGGCCATTTACGGCGAGGACATGATGGCCGCGTATCCGGTGCGCGATTACCTGAAGCTGGTCAGCGAGCGCGCGACGGTGCAGAAGGTGACCGCCGACCGCAAGGCCAGTGCAGCGGAGCTGGCCGAGCGTATCAAGAGCCAGAGCAAGGGCTGACGACGCTCCTGTATCGGGCTGATTTGATAGAAAAACGGCATCACCTCCCCGGGGCCTGATGCCGTTTTTATTTTTTTAAGTCTGGGTTTTTTGGGGGGCTGGCGCTTGAGGTTTTGCAAGCGCTGTGGATCCCAGCTTTCGCTGGGATGACGAGTTGGGGCAGGCGTGACGAGTTGGGGCAGGCGTGACGAGTTGAGGCTAGCTTGACGAGTTGGGGCTAGCTTGACGAGTTGGGGCTAGCTTGACGAGTTGGGGCAGGCGTGACGAGTTGGGCCAGGAGGATGAATCCAGAGCCTCCACGCTTTAACAACCGTCGTCCCAGCGAAAGCTGGGACCCATGAACGGTCAAATCGCTGCAGACCCTTGCGTACCGTGAGCATCCCTCAAGCCCGCATACCAGCCAGCCCATCCTTCCGGCGTCAAGATCCTGAACTGGCCATTGCGCGCGGTCTTGCGCGCGAGCTTCAGCAAGGCCTTGTCCTTGGTAATCAGCGCATCGGCGTCGCAGGCAAGCGCAAGCTCAAGGAATTTCTGGTCATCGCCATCCTTGCAGACGGGAAGCGGGGGAGCCGCCGCGCTTGCCACCGCCTCCGGACTGCCCGCATACAGCGCAATCCGCTGATCGAATTCGGCCAGTATTGCTGCCTGCGCGTCAGCCGACAGTTTCATTTTTTCATACGCGAGCACCAGCTCGAACTCGCGCCGGCAGTCTTCCCGTGTCAAGACCTCTACCTGCTGATCGATCAGCGCTTCCAGCAGCGCCTGCCATCGCGGATCGCGAAACATGAACAGATCGAGGCAGACATTCGTATCGAGCACGATGCGGGGTCTGAAGACAGGGCTTGCTTTCGGTATCATGCGGAAAAATTAGTCGACCTACGAGGGAGTGCCGCTCATGCTGATGGTGTTGTCGCCGGCGAAGACGCTGGACTATGAATCACCGCTGACCACGGACACGCACACATTGCCGGATTTTATCCCGCGCTCGGCAGAACTGATCTCTGTGCTGCGTGAGAAATCACCGGCCGAGATCGGCAGTCTGATGCAGATCTCGGATCCGCTCGCTCAGCTCAACGCGGGCCGTTACGCCAGCTGGACGAAAAAATTCAGCTTTCGCAATGCGCGTCAGGCCGTGCTGGCCTTTAACGGCGACGTCTATGAAGGCCTCGATGCCGTCTCGCTGAACGAGAAGCAGCTGGGTTGGGCGCAGGATCATCTGCGCATCCTGTCGGGTCTGTATGGTCTGCTGCGCCCGCTCGACCTGATGCAGCCTTACCGGCTGGAGATGGGTACCCGTCTGCCCACGCCGCGCGGCAAGGATTTGTATGCATTCTGGGGTGACGAGATCACGACGGCCTTGTCGGCCACCCTGACGTCGCTGAAATCGTCGGCGCTTGTCAATCTCGCGTCGGAGGAGTATTTCAAGGCGGTGCGTGCCACGGCCTTGCCAGTGAAAGTAATCACGCCGGTGTTCGAGGACTGGAAGAGCGGCCAGTACAAGATCATTTCTTTCCATGCGAAACGCGCACGCGGCCTGATGGCCCGCTATGCGATCGACAAGAAGATCAGCTCGCCGGACAAACTGAAGGCCTTCGACACCGAAGGCTATGCGTTCGCGCCCGACGCCTCCAACGACACCCGCTGGGTATTTCGCCGCAAAGCTGCCTGAGCGGTTTGTCGCCGCTCGTTACCCGCGTCAACTGCGATGAAAAACGGCCGCCCGGTATCGGGCGGCCGTGTGGTCATCCGGTCAGCGGTGTCAGCCTGATAGGCCGACGAGCCGACGAGCGCTCTTGGCGGCTACCAGAACTTCCACCAGGATTTTTCCGGGGCGGCATTGATCTGTGCAGCCGAGTCCACCTTGTAGTTGAGCTGGAACACCCGCTCGGCATCATCTCGCAGGTCTTTCATGCCCAGCGCGTCGTACGCACGGATCTGGATGCGGAGTGCATTGCGCACGGACGGCGAGGTCGGGTAATCACGGACCACGACTTGCGCGCGGTTGATCGCAGCGACATGCGCGCCACGGCGCAGGTAGTAGTCGGCCACATGCACTTCGTACTGTGCCATGGCCTCAACGAGGTAGCGCAGGCGGTCGCGTGCATCCTCTGCGTATTTGCTGTCGGGGAAGCGATCGACCAGCTGCTTGAACGCATCGAATGCATCGCGCGCAGCTTTCGGGTCGCGCTCGGTCGGGTCCTGCTTGCTGATGAAATCGAATAAGCCTTTCTTGTCATTGAAGTTCGCCAGCCCGCGCAGGAAGTACATGTAATCGACGCTCGGATGGTTCGGATGCAGACGGATGAAGCGCTCGACCGCGGCCAGACATTGCGCCTGTTCATTCTGCCGGTAGTACGCGTAAGCGATTTCCATCTGCGCCTGCTGCGCGTAAACACCGAACGGATAGCGGGACTCGAGTTTCTCGAGGTGCTTGATCGCTTTTTCGTAATTGCCGGTTTTGAGCTCGTCCTTGGCCTCGGCGTATAATTTGTCCGCCGACCAGCCCTTGGTCTCGTCCCTCTTTTCCCCCAGCGAGCCGCAGCCCGACACCATCAGGGCCAGCGAAATCAAAACAAGTGTCAGTAAGCTTTTCAGCATGGGGCGGGGCGCGTGCGCATAAAATTTGTTGCGGCGATTATAGCCGATGGATACCCCTGTGAGACCAGACTCCCAAGACCCTGATGATGCACTGATCGATGATGACGTGCTGGATGACGCCGATGTCGGCGCCGGTGCGCTGGAGCTTGTCGGCACGACTGACCCGCTGGAGCCGATCCGGCTGCAGCTCGATGTGACCAGTCAGGGCGTTCGACTGGACAAGGTGCTCGCTACGCTGCTGCCGCAGTTCTCGCGCGGCCGCCTGCAGCAGTGGATAGAAGACGGCCGGGTGCAGGTCGATGGCAAGCCGGCGAAAGTGCGCAGCGTGATGCTGGGCGTGGAAATCGTCGAGGTGCAGCCGCAGCCTGCGGCGCAGGATCATGCGTTCCTGCCCGAGCCGCTGCCGCTGGACGTGGTGCATGAGGATGAAAGCCTCATCGTGATCAACAAGCCGGTCGGGCTGGTCGTGCATCCTGCGGCCGGCAACTGGTCGGGCACCTTGCTCAATGGCCTGCTGCATCGCTGGCCGGAGCTGGGCGGCGTGCCGCGCGCCGGCATCGTGCATCGTCTGGACAAGGACACCAGTGGCCTGCTGGTCGTGGCCCGCACGCTGACCGCGCAGACTGACCTCGTGCGCCAGTTACAGGAGCGCACGGTCGGCCGGGAATATCTGGCGCTGGTCTGGGGGCAGCCCGTGTCCAGCGGTCGCATCGACGCAGCGATTGCGCGTCACCCGCGCGAACGCACCCGGATGGCGGTCAGCAAGTCGCCGCTGGCCAAGCCGGCGGTCACGCACTACCAGAAAGTCGCGTCGGGCCTGCTCGATGGCCGCCCGGTAGCGCTGCTGCGCTGCCGGCTTGAAACCGGCCGCACGCATCAGATACGCGTGCACCTGCAATCCATCGGTTTTCCTATCGTGGGCGATGCGGTGTATGGGAAGTCGCATCTGGCCACGGTATTTCCGCGTCAGGCCTTGCATGCGGAACGCCTCGGCCTCGTGCATCCGGCATCGGATGATGACATCGCCTGGCATGCGACCGTGCCGCAGGACATGGCCGCGTTGCTGGGACGCGCCGGCATTCGGCTCTGATCTGCACAAAGATGCCGGGCTGCTGACATGAACACGCGATCCTCATCCGCTTCGTCAGCCTTCCTGTCGCCCCAGCATCAGTTGGCGATCGACTGGCCGGGCATGCCCGAGGGTGTCGGTGCAATCTCCACCGTGCGCAGCGGCGGTGTCAGCGTGGCGCCGTATGACGATGGCCGGGGCGGCGGCGGCCTGAATCTCGGCGGACATGTCGGTGATGCTGCCGAAGCAGTGGCACGTAATCGTGCGCTGCTCAGAGGCTGGCTGCCTGC
>JACCDN010356723.1_pt1 | contig 17205 bp, 16 predicted proteins | sample 7441691 | NCBI WGS metagenome assembly JACCDN01 (sample SAMN15323439, study PRJNA562643) | freshwater metagenome | isolation source: river surface water | place: USA:Blue River Watershed | collected 2017-08-16
GCTGGGGTAAAGATCTCTGGGAAGAGCGGGTTGCTCGTACAGAAGATTTAGTTAAACCTGCACTCGATGGATACCGCGCATTTGTTGGTGCAACTTTCTCAATTCGCAACGATCAATGGCGTGAACTCGGTGGATATAACCGCGATCTGATTACCGGTGAAGATACCGAACTCGGTTGGAGAATTTTTACCCAGGGACTTCGCACCGTTGTGGATCGTCAGGCACACTCTTGGCATCTTGGATATAGCACCGTTGAATCAAATAAAGAGCAGATCCATCGCCATAACGATCCATCACTGGCACAGGTAATTCCGCAGATGCATAGCGTTCGTGCCAAGAGCACATTTGCTTGGTTGGTTCCGACCTATCAGGTCTTCGTCGATGTGCGGGATACAACGTTGGCGCAGTTCTTAGAGCTACGTGGAAAGTTACTGGCACTGCCTGGAACTAACGCTCACTTCACATTGCTTGCGCCATGGAAGGTATTGGCTAAGCGATATTCACCAGTTGGCGATATCCATGCAGATCTTCGCGAGATTCGTAACTGGCTACAAGGAGATTCACAATACGCATTTGCAGAAATCGCCGGCGATGCCCAGATTGGCGTTGAAGAGATTCTCGAAAGTTTTACGCATGGAGCAACTCCGTATTACCTCTTTGTTGAATCGCGGATGGATATCGATCTCAAAGATCTTGTGGATTACCTACTTTCCAGCGGACAAGGCCTTGTAGGCGTTGCAGATAAGGCCGATAACAGAGCCTTTGCACTCTTTGGCCCAGCGCTAGGTCGCGCTCTGACCGTGGAGGGATCGCTCTATAAGAGCATTGCGCGCCAGTGGGGCGTGCTCTGGATTAGCGATGATCGCTTTGCTGTGATCAATCAAGGAAAACATAATCGTCTGCGCCGTTTTGCACGCTACATCAAGCGCGAAGGCAAGAAGGTAAATTCACCGAAGCAGCTTCTAATCTTTATCAAGAAAATCTCATCGCTTATCTTAAGAAAAGTATTAGGCCGTGGCTAAGCCAACGATCATCCTTGCAACTAGCAATGGAATCGGTATGGGCCATCTGGCACGCGCATCTGCGATCGCACTCGAGCTCAAAGGCAGCGCCAATCCAGTTTTAGTTTCAGTTGCTGGGGGAATTGCAGAAATTCCATCAACGCTTGCAATACCGTGCGAATACATCCCAGGAAAAACTCGTAGATGGATGGCTGCCCATAAATGGGATAAGTATTTCCGCGATCGCCTCATCGCAATTGCAGATGAGACCGGCGCATCCGTCATCTCTTTCGATGGAGTAGTTCCCTATCCAGGTTTTATCGCTGTGAAGGTAAGGCGTCCGCATCTAAAAATCGTCTGGGTCCGCCGCGGACTATGGCAAGCAAATATTCTCCGCTTTGCACTTCCTCTGCAATCACGTCTTGTCGATGCAATTATTGAGCCAGGAGATGTTGCGCGTTCCTATGATCATGGCCCAACATCACGTCGTAAAGATGCAACTATTACTCCGCCGGTCTCTCTCTACTCCAAGGCGCGTGCCTTAACTCGTGGGGATGCCAGAAAAGCTTTGGGCCTTGATCCCGATCGCCCAGCAGTCCTTGTTCAATTGGGTACTGGCGATAGCGATATGAACGAGAAGATGACGGCAGCACTTTCAGGTCTTATCGGTTGGCAAGGTTTACAAGTTGTTCTGACGAAGAACCCAGTAGATAGCAATGGAAAAAGCCTTGTTCCAGCAGGGCTAGAAATCAAAGTCCAGCGCTACTTTCCGCTTGCTGATGTCTTGGCAGCCTTTGATGGAGCAATCGCCGCAACTGGATATAACAGCGTTCATGAACTATTGCCGGCGCAGATACCTACTGTTTTGATCTCAAATATTCGCGGTACAGATGATCAAGATGCGCGTGCAAAGTGGTGCCACGACCATGGATATGCGCTCCGTGCCAATCACGCAGATGCTGTAGATATCACGGCAACGGTAAAGAAGTTACAAGATCTTGCTATCCGCACAGAGCTATCAGAGAAGTGTGGCGACCTTAGCGATACTTCAGGTGGAGCTGAGATTGCACAGTTACTTCTCGATCTTGCAGCACAAGGAAAGAAATCAACATGGCGTACTCAGGTAATTCGATTCCTGGCTACACAAGCTATTCACAAAACAACCTATCTTTATCGTTTGATTCGTCCCCAAAGTAAGAGCGCCACGGTAGATAACCAGCACACACTCTTTAGCTCTGAGATTGATGCAGAATTCTTACGTACCCACATTCGAGGAAATCAGAGATTTGAGCACATGATTGCCGGTGCCAGCAAGGTCTATGTAGATCGTCGTCATGAAATCGCACGAGATGCATATGGCAAATAAGAAAGTTCTTCTCACAGGATTTGAACCATTTGGCAACGCCTCCTTCAATCCATCCGAAGCTGTTGTCAAAGAGATCGAACGTTTAACTCTTGCCGGTATCGATCTAGTTACCGCAATACTTCCCGTTGAATTTAAGCGTTCTGCGCAGTTATTGCTGGAAAAGATTGAGCAAGAAGAACCAGATATTGTGATCTCGTTGGGTCAAGCAGAAGGCCGCGATTACATCGGCCCTGAACAGGTTGCCATCAATCTTGCCGATGCCCGGATTGCAGATAATGCAGGTATAGCGCTGGAAAATACGCCTATCGACGAAGGCGCTCATGATGGTTTCTTTACAACGCTTCCGATCCGAGAGATTGTTAGCGAGATTCAAGCCCTGCATATTGCTGCCAAAGTCTCATATTCAGCAGGGGCATTTATCTGTAATGAGATCTTCTTCGCCGCACAACGTCAGCTGGCAGGCAGTGACGTTATTTCTGGCTTTATCCATCTTCCTCTTGCACCTATCCAGGCTGATGAATTTCCTGGCCTACCAACAATGGCCCTGGAAGATCAGGTAAAGGCAATAGTCGTCGCTATCGAGGTCTGCGCACGTGTCTAAAGAGATCACAAAGGAAGAAGCAAAAGAGATCGTCACCAATCTTGCCTCAGGTGCAACGCGGACGATTATTGGAATTGTTGGAAAACCGGGTGGAGGCAAGTCAACGCTCTCAAAGTATTTACTTAAAGGGTGCGATGAGAATCTAGTCTCAGTCTTGCCGATGGATGGATTCCACTTAAGCAATAAAGTTCTTAAATCTCTCGGTCGCTCCGATAGAAAAGGAGCACCAGATACCTTTGACGTTAAGGGTTTTGCCAAACTTCTGGAACGAGTAGCTAGCGATCAGAGCAACCCGATCTACTATCCAATCTTTGATCGTTCAATTGAAGAATCAATAGCTGCTCAAGGGGTTGTTCTACCAAGCACGCGCGTTGTTATTGTTGAAGGAAATTATCTGATGCACGATCGCGATGGCTGGCAGGAAATTTCGCCCCTTCTCAATCAAAGTTGGTATGCCTACCTCAATGAAGACATTCGCATCTCTCGCTTAATCTCACGGCATATCGCCTTCGGAAAAGATCCCGAGAGTGCCAAGGCATGGGCTAAGGGGAGTGACCAAGCCAATGCTGAGCTGATTGAAATGAGCGTGGCTCGCTGTGATTTTCTTGTTCGCACCTAACTACCCGTATAGTTTGGCTACGTGCGATTCCTAAATACACCTACTTATGACCTGACCTACGACGATGTCTTCATGGTGCCAAGTGCATCAGAGCTCCTCAGCCGCATGGATGTTGATCTTGCATCAACAGATGGATCAGGAACAACAATCCCGCTGGTAGTTGCCAATATGACGGCAATCTCAGGACGACGTATGGCAGAAACTGTGGCTCGTCGCGGCGGTATCGCGGTAATTCCACAAGATATTCCACATGCAGTTGTTCACGATGTCATTGCATGGGTGAAGTCACGCCACTCTTTCTTTGATACAGCAATTACATTGACACCGACAGAGACAGTTGCCGATGCAATGAGCTTGATTCATAAGCGCGCACACGGTGCAATCGTTGTAGTCGAAGGAAAGAAGCCAGTTGGAATCATCACCGAAGAAGATTGCACATCTGTAGATCGCTTCACTCAAGTCTCACAAGTGATGACAAAGAATCCCTTTGTAATTCCAGATTCCTTCAATCCTCGCGAAGCATTTGATTTCTTGCACGAACACCGCCGCACGGTGGCTCCGGTCATTAACTCTGCTGGAGAACTTGTTGGAATTCTGACTCGCGTAGGTGCGTTACGTGCAACTCTTTACACTCCAGCACTTGATGCTCAGGGCCGTCTGCGTATTGCAGCTGCCGTCGGTATTAATGGTGACGTTGCCGCAAAAGCAAAGGCGCTCATTGATTCAGGTGCAGATGTACTAGTTGTAGATACCGCACACGGTCATCAGAAGAAGATGGTTGAAGCGCTCAAGGTGATCCGCGCACTTAGCCCAACAATTCCAATCGTTGCCGGAAACGTTGTCACAGCAGATGGAACTCGCGATCTCATCGCAGCCGGTGCTGACATTATTAAAGTGGGCGTAGGTCCTGGAGCAATGTGTACAACACGTATGCAGACAGGCGTCGGGCGCCCACAATTTTCTGCAGTCCTAGAGTGCGCGGCAGCTGCTAAAGAACTTGGTAAATCTGTCTGGGCAGATGGCGGAGTTCGCCATCCACGCGATGTCGCACTGGCACTTGCAGCAGGTGCCTCACAAGTCATGATCGGTTCATGGTTTGCAGGTACTTATGAATCACCTGGCGACCTTCAGCGCGATGCAAGCGGGAAGCTTTTTAAGGAATCCTTCGGAATGGCATCTGCTCGCGCAGTTGCAGCTCGCACATCAACAGAAGATGCATTTGATCGTGCTCGTAAAGCGCTCTTTGAAGAGGGAATCTCAACATCACGTATGTATCTCAACTCAGCTCGACCAGGAGTTGAAGATCTTCTCGATGAAATCATCGCCGGAGTTCGCTCTTCATGCACCTATGCAGGCGCGCATGACCTGAAAGAGTTTGCAGAGCGGGCAGTAGTTGGCATTCAATCTTCTGCAGGTTATGCAGAAGGTCGTCCGCTACATGCTTCGTGGACTGTTTAAGCGCGAAGCGCGATAGCGAACTCGCGGAAATCTTCAACTAGTAGATCGATCTCAGCTTGGCCATGTGCCAAAGAGATCAACCACTGCTCATCAAGACCCGGTGGTGTGATGATTCCGCGGTTAAGTGAGAAGAGCCAATGCGCTTCTGCAATTCCAAAGTCAGTCGCCTTGTAATCGCGATAGTTACGTACCGGTGTCGTTGACCAGGTGACGCAACCCTTCACACCAAAACCAACTGTGTGTGCAGGTAGTTCGTACTCTTCGATAATCGCACTAATGCGCTCAAGTGCCTGCATATTGAGGGCCTCAGCAGCTGCCATCGCTTCTTCAGTACAGATGCGATCGATTGCGCGGATTCCAGCCATTGCAAGGGGATTACCGTTAAATGTTCCAAAGTGAGCCATCTTGCCGTTGGTGACGTAATCCATGTACTTCTTCTTTCCACCAAATGCTGCAAGTGGAAGTCCGCCGCCGATTGATTTTGCAAGAGTGATTAAATCTGGCTGAACACCTAAACGTGCAGATGCACCATTTGCTCCTGCTGTAAGTCCGGTCTTTACCTCATCAAAGATGAGAACAACGTTGTACTTATCGCAGAGTGCGCGAACACCTTCGAGGTAGCCAGCATCTGGAAGAACGATTGCAAGATTCTCCAACACTGGTTCAACAATGAAGCAGGCGATCTTCTTGGCATTCTTCTTAAACATCTTCTCGAGAGCTTCCAAGTTATTGAAAGGTACGACGTAGATATCTCCTGGAACGAGATTGGAGTCGATGTAAGCCTTTGGCTTCTCTGGATTTCCAATTTTATCTACTGGTGGTTTTGAAGAGACAACAAATGGATCGTAGCTACCGTGGTAGCCGCCCTCGATCTTAAGGATTCCCATCTTCTCTGTGGCAGAGCGAGCAACGCGAACTGCATACATTGTCGATTCGGTGCCTGAGTTGGTGAAGCGAATCTGGTCGATGCCAAAGCGCTTACACATGCGCTCAGCTGCATCTGTCGAGATTGGAGAAGGGGTAACGAAGAGCATTCCAGTTTTGAGTGCGCTTTCGATCTCTTCTACAACGATTGGATTGAGATGGCCGGCGAGCATTGCGCCAAAGCCCATAGAGAGGTCGAGCAACTTGCGTCCATCAACATCGGTCATCCAAGCACCTTCTGCAGATGCGATTGAGATTGGATATGGATCCCAGTGCTGGAAGCTAGAGGTCACACCAAGTGGAAGGGCGGCAAAAGCGCGCTTACTCTCAGCCTCTGATGCCTTTGTATTCTTGGTAAAGAGAGCCCATTCGGCGGCTAGAACTTCAGCAACGCGATCTGGTGAGACTGGCTTTGAGGTTGCTGGAACATGTCTAAAAGAGCTTGCGTGATGCGCGTGCATCGTGGAATACATTTGTTAAGTCCAATTCGTTAGGACGTTATTATCTCTAAACCGTAAATAAGTTGCAACTCATCAGAGTTTCACGCGTGTTTTGCACATTAAAAAGTAATTAATTCAACCTTTTTTCCATCAAAGTTGAGAATATTCGCTTTTTTACCAACAGTGATTGAACCAACGTTTTTGAGACCAAAAACATCAGCAGCGCGTGTAGACGATGCATGAACTGCATCAACAATATCTACGCCATCTTTATTGAGGAAATTAACGAAAGCGCGCTCCATGGTCAGTGTGCTTCCCGCAAGTGCGCCATTACTTACCAAACGAGCCACTGAATCTTTAACTTCCACATCTAAATTACCAATGAGGTACTTTCCATCACTTCCACCTGCAGCAGACATCGCATCTGTAATCAAAATTGTTCTATCTAATGCGCTCTTCTTCACAAGCTCCACAACATCTGCCGGAACGTGAGTGCCATCATTGATCAGCTCAAGTGAAACGTGCGAATCTTCCAAAACTTCTGTAGCCATCGATTGGCCACCAATCATCTTGGCCATCGCATTTGTAAAGTGAGTGACAACCTGCGCGCCGGCATCGAGGGCGGCTCTTGCTGTATCTGCATCAGCGTCAGAGTGGCCAATTGCTGCCACTACGCCCTGTGAAACCAGCCAGGAGATGGTCTCGAGAGACCCTTCTAATTCAGGAGCGATGGTGATCATGGCAATTGTTCCTTGACCCCATTCGATCAAATTCTTTACTTCTGCAAGTTCAGGTGCACGAAGTAATTCAGGGGCATGTGCGCCGCACTTTGCATGTGAGAGATACGGACCTTCTAGATGGATGCCAGCGATATCGCCACGTTGCACAAATGGAATCAACGCTTGGATCTGAGATTTTAGTGATGGCAGATCTGCAGTGACCAGACTTGCATACTGCGTTGTTGTTCCAGCGCTGCGATGAGTGGCGATCGCTTGGGAAATCTGCTCAGCGTTCGGATCAGAGAAGTAATACCCACCACCGCCATGGCAATGGATATCGATAAATCCTGGTATCAGAGTGCCTGAATATTTTCTATCAACAGATGGGTGTGTGCCGCTACCGATCTCTGTAATCGTTCCATCAATTACTTCAAGCCAGATATCGCTGCGTAGCTCTCCATCGATAACAGCTCGCGCAGAAGAGATGATCATAGGAGAAAGACTTTATCCACAACTTTATCGATGAGGGCATACCACGCTTCAGGATCCATCTGTTCATCAACAAAGTCATCGACAATCATGCCGAGTGTGTAGGCCTGCACTAGTACAGCTCCGGCATGGGCATCAAAATCACTTGCATATAAGCCTTTATTGCGAGCCTCATTTATGAGATCGATGAGTGCATCAGTTAAACGCTTCTGTTCATCGGCAAGAAGTTTTCTAAAACGTGGATTGTGTTCTGCTGCTGCGATTGCGCGTGCACGCTGAAAACGGGTCTTGCTATATTTTGTATCTTGAGTAAATCGAGTAACTAGTTTGAGACCGGCAACGATATCTTCGCGAGTCTTCACCTTTGAGAGCATGCCGACGAGCGCTTCAACGCTTCGATCAACCCAGGCTGCGTAGCGCTCAACTTGAGCAACTTCTAGCAACTCGCTGAGATCTTCAAAGTGGTGATAGAGGCTTCCCTTAGAGATTCCGGAAGTTTCCAAAATCTCGTCGACGGCAATTTCATTAGGTAGCTTTGTATCGAGCAGCTTTACTGTGGTTGAAATCAATAAGGCCTTCGTCGGGTGGACACGTGTTGCCATGGGTCTATTTAACTCTATCTACTTGGCTTGGCGATACTTTCATACTGCAGGTTTAGGTGATGAGCGTTAAAGTCACCTGTTATGAGAGCAGAGACCGCCGTACCAGTTCATGAAGTAATCGCTATTCGCAGAAGCCCGCGCTCACTTGATGAGAGCGCCTCGATCAGCGATACAGATCTTGTAGCGATCCTAGAAGCTGCTCGCTGGGCACCATCGGCATTTAATGGCCAGCCGTGGCGCTTCTTTCTCGGTAAGCGTGGAGATGCAACCTTCAATCAGGTCCTGGCCTCACTCGGTGAATTTAATCAAGCATGGGCAAAGAATGCTTCAGCGCTCGTGCTTGTTGCTGCAAAGCCCACACGTGACGATGGATCGATTCATGCAGATTATCAATTCGATTGTGGTCTAGCGGTTTCACAACTTGTCTTTGAGACGCACCATCGCGGATTTGTAGCTCATCAGATGACTGGTTTTGATAAAGATAAGGCTCGCGAAAATGTATCGATGGTAAGTGAGCTCGTGCCAGTTGTTGTCATCGCCATTGGAAAGCAAGATGCACCTGAGAAGCTTTCAGAGGCAATGGCCGAGCGCGAAGTTGCACCACGTAGTCGTAAGTCTTTGGACGAGCTAGTTATCGCTGGGTTGCCACAACTTTAAAAGCGAGAGCGAATCTTCCAGAGATCGATAAAGACTGGCTTGAAGAGGGTGCTTGCTAAGTAGTCGACACCACTTGAACCACCGGTGCCCGCCTTTGAGCCAATTGTGCGCTCAACCATCTTTACGTGGCGATATCTCCACTCTTGCATACCTTCATCGATATCAACGAGGCGCTCGCAGACCATTGAGCTCTCTGGATCGCGTTGATGAACGGCAAGAAGGATCTCTTGAATCTCTTCGCTACTTTCGTAATGTGTTTTTACATCACGATTGAGAATGTGATTGGGAATTCCATGTCCGCGGTGATTTAGGTAAGCAAGTGTTGAATCCCAAAGACTCTTAGCCGATGTGATCTCTGCAATCTCTTGTTGATCCTTCGGAGGTAGATGGCCAGCCATTCGTGAATCACGTCGACCTAATATTGCCTCTACCTTTCTAAATTGTGCAGATTGAAATCCACTCGAGGATGCTAAATATCCACGGAAGGCGTTGAATTGAAGTGGAGTCATTGTTTCCAAGATATCGATCTGGGTTACACAGACTTTCAGAATTGTGCGAATGCGCCCCAAGATAGCCAAGCTACGGTGAGTATCGCCTGCCTCTAGCGATTGCTGGGCTGCGATAAATTCGTGAATAAGTTGCTTAAACCAGAGCTCGTATGTCTGATGAATAATAATAAAGAGCATCTCATCGTGCTCTGGACCTTCCGATAACGGCCTCTGTAACTGCAGTAGCTCATCAACTGCAAGATAAGAGGTGTAGGTCAGTGCGGATCCGTATTGATCGTCTGGGGTATTGCTCATGTGACTCTCGAATCTGATTCTTGAATCTTTTCGTATTGGCGAGTTGCAACCAGATCACGCATGCGCTGGAAGCCATCCCAAATCTCTACATAAGAAGTTGGCAGCGGTGCGATCGCTAAACGAATCGAATTAGGCGTACGGTAATCAGGAATTACATTTGCAAATTGACGAAGTGCCACACAGATACGCGCAGCATCTGGATGTCCTAGCGAGATATGGCCACCGCGCTCTGAAGCATCTCGTGAAGTAAGCAAGGTGAAGCCTAAATCGGCGAGCCAGGCATCATAAAGCTCAATCATCATCGCGGTGCCTGTGGCAGCCTTCTGAGCAATTGCACCAATGCCAGCTTCCTCAATCATGGAGAAAGCTGTCTTAACACAACGCAATCCGATCAATGAAGGGCTAGCGATTTGAAAACCGCGGATTCCATCTGCGCGTTCGAAGACCGGTCCCATGCCAAACTGATCACCTTGTGAGAACCAACCTTGGATAGGAACTTGTAGCTCTGCCTGCACACGCTTATTTACATAGAGCCAGGCAGGAGAACCCGGACCTGAATTTCCATATTTATATGTACAACCGACTGCAATATCTACACCGTTCTTATCAAAGTCCATCTCGATAGCGCCGACAGCATGGCTGGCATCCCACAAGAGAAAAGCGCCATGTGCACGAACTAAATCAGTCAGCGACTTAATATCATTACGAGCACCTGATCGATATTGGATAACTTCAAGTGTTACAAGTGCAACATCATCATTTAAGTATTTGGTCAAAATCTCTGGTGTAATGCGTTCGTTCTCGGCGGTGCCAGCGCTCTCGTTATCGATGATGACGAGATTTAGCCCAAATTGCTTTGCAATTCCATCAAGAATGTAGCGATCTGTTGGAAAGTTTGCTGCATCGGTAATAATGGTTTTGCGACCTGGGCGAGCATGAATTGCCGCTAGCGCTAATTGGTAGAAATTCACTGATGTTGTGTCACAGACCAAGACCTGACCGGGAGCTGCGCCAAGTGTGGCCCGTCCGAGTAGATCTCCTGTTGGCTGAGCCTCATCGACCCAATGCCCCCAACCAGTAACGACTTCGCGTCCCCATTCACCGACCATGAAATCGTTGACCGCAGTAACCGTTGCAAGTGGCAGGCGACCAAGTGAATTTCCATCCAAATAACACATATCTGGATCTGTGATCATAAAGAGTGATTTGAAGCCTTTGAGTGGATCTTTCTCATCGAGTGCGAGTGCATATTCGCGGTCTGTAACCATCATGGTGCAAAGGTACGCTTCTCCATTATGGCGCGCAATCTTGTAAACCTCGAAGGAGTAAGTAAAGCCTTCGATATCCGCCCATTACTGACAAAGGTCTCCATTGGCGTCTCTGAAGGCGATCGCATCGGAATTGTTGGGCGAAATGGTGCCGGCAAGAGCACTTTAATGAAAATTATCGCTGGAATCGAAAGCGCGGACGAAGGTCGAGTCACACAAGGAAATTCAGTTCGAGTAGGAATGCTCTCTCAGGTCGATGTTGCAGATAAGAGTGCAACCGTCGGAGACATTGTTATTGGCAATCGCGAAAAACATGAATGGGCGAGTGATCCCAAGATTCGTGAAGTATTTACCGGACTCTTTGGCGGCTTTGATGATCATCTCTTTGAGAGAGTTTTTCTCACTCTCTCGGGTGGAGAGAAGCGCCGCGTGGGATTGGCAAAGCTTCTCATCGATGAACTTGATCTGATTATGCTCGATGAGCCGACTAACCACCTTGATGTTGAAGGCGTTGATTGGTTGGCTCGCCACTTAAATGCACGAAAAGATTTAGCAGTATTAGTTGTTACCCACGATCGCTGGTTCTTGGATGCAGTGACAGATCGCACGTGGGAAGTAGTCGCCGGATCACTTGAAGAGTACGACGGTGGCTATTCAGCATTTGTTTTAGCTAAGGCAGAACGTGCACGGCAATCGAGTGCGATGGATGCCCGCCGCAATAACTTGATCCGTAAAGAACTTGCTTGGTTGCGCAGGGGAGCACCGGCGAGAACAACTAAACCTAAATTTCGCGTCGATGCAGCAAACGAATTAATTAGCGCAGAGCCAGCGCCTCGTGATCAGAGCGAGTTACTTAAATTTGCCCTCAATCGCTTGGGCCGCACAGTTCTAGAGTTTCAACATGCCAAGATCTCTGCCGGAGATAAAGAGTTAATCAGAGAATTAACCTGGAATATCGGACCGGGTGATCGCTTTGGCATTGTCGGAATCAATGGCGCAGGAAAGACAACGTTGATGCGCACGATGGCATCTGAACTTGAAGTCGCTGCCGGAAAACTTGTCACCGGAATTACAGTCAAAATCGCCTTTCTAACGCAGCATTTAGATGAACTTGATCCAACCTGGCGCGTGCTTGAAGCTGTTGAGAAGGTTGCAAACCATATTGAGATCGGCAAGGGACGCACACTCTCTGCATCGCAACTCTGTGAGCGTCTTGGTTTTGATCGCGATGGACAGTGGACACCGGTCGGAGATCTATCCGGTGGCGAAAAGCGCCGCCTGCAACTCACTCGTTTGCTGATGGATTCACCAAACGTCTTATTGCTTGATGAGCCGACAAATGATTTCGATATTGAGACCCTGACAGAACTAGAAGATCTTCTCGATAGCTTTGGTGGAACACTTATTGTTATCTCGCATGATAGATATTTCCTAGAACGTGTGTGTGACCGATTTGTTGGACTCTTGGGAGATGGCGAACTTCGCGATCTGCCTCGTGGCGTTGATCAATATTTAGAGGATCGAGAAAAATCTCTTACGGTGCAATCTGGAACTTCAACGGGCAAAGTTTCAAATGCAGCACAGCAGCGGACCTTGAAGAAAGACCTCACTCGCGTTGAACGTCAGATTGAAAAAGCTCGTGAGAAATTAGCAGCGCTTAAGGCTGAGCAAGAGAGCGCTTCCTTTGATGCGCCGCGCCTTATTGAGATCGCCACAGAGATGGCGACAATTGAGAGCGAACTTGCCACACGCGAAGAAGAGTGGCTCGAAATAACTATGGCGCTGGATAGCTAGATTAAGGTGAGCATATGCACCACAAGCGCCTAGATTTTCTCGCAGCAATCTCTGGTCTGATGATTGCCCTGCAGGCGCGCGCTAATGGTGAACTTTCACATCGCCTCGATAACGGTTTACAGGCGGCCCTTGTCTCTTTTGGTTCAGGTCTAATCATCATTGCGATCGTTGCTCTCTTTAATCCTGCAATTAAGCAAGGAGTACGAACTCTTCGCACGGCAGTGGCAGCTAAAGAGCTTCCTACCTGGACCCTCTTTGCAGGAATGCTGGGTGGCAGTTTTGTTGCGGTGCAGACGCAGATTGTTCCGTTGATCGGCGTTGCTATCTATTCTGTAGCTTCAATTGCCGGACAGAGCGCCATCTCGCTCGTTGTAGATCGTATTGGCCTTACTGGTGGAGGTAAGAAGCAGATTACTCCTCGTCGAGTAACCGCAGCCTTTGTCACAGTCTTTGCTGTCTTTATCTCGGTAGCAGATCGTCTAGATGGACGCGATCTCTCAATTGCCGCAGTTGCCCTCGGTGTAGTTGCCGGTGCAATCGTTGGAGTACAACGAGCCCTCAATGGTCAGATAAATGAACATTCTCATCAGAGCTTTACGACTTCGCTACTTAATTTTGCAATGGGAACAACATTTCTTCTCATTCTCTTACTCGCAGCCTTACTGATCGGTGGAATGAAACTTTCACCGTTGCCAGCAGGCCCTTGGTGGATCTATACCGGTGGAGTTATTGGAGTTATCTATATCGCCTTCACATCAACGATCGTTCAACATTTAGGTGTGCTGACATTTACCTTGATCAGCGTTGGTGGTCAGCTCCTTGGTTCGCTACTGATTGATCTCTTCTCACCAACAGAAGGTGTTCAAGTAAGTATCTACTTGGTAACAGGAATTGTGCTTACTTATCTCGGAGTACTTGTCGGTGGCGTACGTAATTCACAATTAAAGAGAGCAGCCACAGAGAAATAAAGATCCATCCGATGGTGACAGCAGATGTCTTTACCCATGGCAGAGATGCAGCGTAGAAGCCAGACATTGTCAGCCCGACACCCCAGATAAGTGCGCCAAGCGAGTTAGCCAGTAAGAACTTGTAGTAATTCATCGATGTTGTTCCGGCAATAGGTGGCACGAATGTGCGTACCCACGGGATAAAGCGAGATCCAACGACAGCCCAGAACCCATATTTTTCGTAGTAAACCTCAGATTTACGAATCATCTTCTGAATGCGTGGGGATTTTCGCCGTTCCAAATATGGACGACCGACGACGCGACCGAAGGCAAAGCCCACTTGATCTCCAAAGAATGCGGCAGAGAAGACAACAAGAGCCAAAATCAGTGGATTGATATTGCCGTGTGTAGAAGCGACGATGCCAGCTGCAAAGAGAAGTGAATCACCGGGAAGGAAGAAGCCGAGCATGACGCCAGTTTCGATAAAGATGATGACGCCGACTACAAGATAGAAGATAAATGGCGCTAAATTCTCAAAGTTATCTACGAAGTACTTAGTTAGATCACTCATACACTCATCTTTACTGCAGCTGCGACTTTGGTGACCACTTGAGGATCAAAGACGCTGGGAACGATAAATGAAGCGTTGAGCTGAGATTCAGAGACACAATCTGCGATTGCATTTGCGGCAGCGACAAGTAAGTCGTCGGTGATCTTGTGAGCCTGTGCATCGAGCAACCCACGGAAGATCCCTGGGAATGCAAGAACGTTATTAATCTGGTTTGGTTGATCACTTCGGCCTGTGGCAACGACAGCGGCATACTTTCGCGCAATGACCGGATCAATCTCTGGATCAGGATTTGCAAGTGCGAAGACAATCGATTTGGCAGCCATGGAAGCGATATCTGCCTCACTTAATACATTCGGCGCACTTACGCCGATAAAGACATCTGCACCAGCGAGTGCATGATGGATATCTCCAGAGAAATTCTCAAGGTTTGAGTGATCGATAAACCAGGCGCGCATTGGATCTTCGCGATCGCGAGAGCCATTAATTGCACCATCTTTATCAAATGCGATGATCTTCTTTGCACCGCTCTTGACCAATAAGCGAGCGATTGCAGTACCGGCTGCCCCTGCTCCGCTCATCACTATCTTGACCGAAGAAATATCTTTCTTGACCAATTTCAAAGAGTTCTTTAGAGCGGCAAGCACAACGATCGCAGTTCCATGCTGATCATCGTGGAAGACGGGAATATCTAAGAGTTGGCGCAGGCGAGCTTCGACTTCAAAGCAGCGTGGCGCAGAGATATCTTCAAGGTTAATGCCGCCATAGACAGGTGCAATCAACTGAACTGTACGAACAATCTCATCAACATCTTGGGTATCTAGACAGACAGGCCATGCATCAACATCTGCAAAGCGCTTAAAGAGCGCAGCCTTTCCCTCCATTACTGGAAGCGCGGCAGCTGGACCGATATTTCCGAGACCTAGAACTGCAGAACCGTCTGTAACAACGGCAACGGTATTTCTCTTCATTGTTAAGCGACGAACGTTTGTTGGATCATCAACAATTGCCTGACTGATGCGAGCAACACCTGGCGTATATGCGCGAGAGAGATCATCGCGGGTTTTCAGCGGAACCTTAGATGCAATCTCGATCTTTCCTCCAAGGTGGAGAAGAAATGTGCGATCAGAGACCTTACGGACTACAAGACCTTCAATAAAGTTAAGGGATGCTGTTATTTCATCGGCATGATCGGCATTGACGGTATCGCAGGTAACATCGATTACTACCTTGTCGAGCAGCGACTCCACAACATCGAGTGCGGTGATTGTTGCACCCGCCTGCGAAAGCGCAGATGTAATAAGTGCTACTGGTTGTAGATCAGGAGAACCCTCAACGCGAATTGTGATTCCATACCCTGGGGAGGTAGATGCCATTTAGACAACTCCGTAGAGTCGATCGCCTGCATCTCCTAGACCGGGAACGATGTAACCATGTTCGTTAAGTCGCTCATCAAGGGCACCTGTTACTAAATTAATTGGAACACCAGAATCTTTAAATGCTTCCTCGAGAACAGCAATTCCTTCAGGAGCTGACAAGATGCAGATCGCAGTGATCTCAGTGGCACCGCGCTCGATAAGAAAATTAATTGCAGCTACAAGAGTTCCACCGGTCGCCAGCATTGGATCTAAGACAAAGCATTGACGACCAGAGAGATTTTCTGGAAGACGATTTGCATAGGTGCTTGCTTGGAGAGTCTTCTCATCGCGCACCATTCCAAGGAATCCGATTTCAGCTGTTGGAATGAGGCGACTCATTCCTTCAAGCATTCCCAGACCTGCGCGCAAGATGGGAACTACGACAGGACGCGGTTCGGCAAGCTTTACGCCAGTTGTTGGTTGAACTGGAGTGACGATCTCAACCTTTTCAATCCGTACATCCCGAGTGGCTTCATATGCCAAAAGGGTGACGAGCTCTTCGACGAGATGACGAAACGTTGGAGAATCTGTCTTCTGGTCACGCAGAACTGTTAATTTGTGGGAGATCAGCGGATGGTTGGCGACGTGAACTTTCATAACCCATACCTTACCGCCCTTTCATTCCACCCCAATGAGTGGGAATATGAGCAACGTGACACAGGATCAGGCAGGCGAGCCACTCATCAATGATGTGGATATTGCCGTGGCCGCATGGCACGAAGACGGTCGCTGGTCTTTAGCTCTTCTTCCCGATGCGCAAGATCTGCCACAAATAATCGATCGCCTGAAATCGCAGCAGACTAATGGCGGTGCAATCGCCCTGCTTGCCATCGATGAAGAGTTCTTCATCATCATCCGCGTACTTGGTTCTCATATCAAGCTCTTCTTAAGCGATATTACCTGCGCAATCGATTACGACATCGCTGCTGAATTACTAGAGATTTGCGATCTTGATTCTCCTGAAGAAGATGACGAACCATTTCCTGCAGGAGATCTCGACATCATCTCTGACCTTGGCGTACATCGCATGGAGCTTTCAACGCTCTGCGATGACGCCGATCTCTTTCCAGATGAACAGCTAGAAGCGATCGCCAGTCGATTAGGATTCGGTGAAGATTTCGCACAATTATTGGAGTTATAAGATTTTAAATCACGAAGAGTTAATGGAAGAAGCGCTCACCATTGCGCGCCATGCACTTTCAACAGGTGATGTTCCTGTCGGGGCACTTGTCATCAATAGCGATGGAATTGTGATTGGCACTGGATATAACGAGCGCGAAGCTAATAACGACCCAACTGCACATGCTGAAATCGTTGCAATCAGAAATGCAGCTGCGCGTTTACAGAAATCACGTTTGGATGGCTGCACCCTTGTTGTCACCCTTGAACCTTGTGCCATGTGTGCAGGTGCAATTGCACAATCACGCATAAGTTCACTGGTTTTCGGTGCATGGGATGAGAAAGCCGGAGCGGTCGGCTCAGTGTGGGATGTCTTACGTGACCCGCGCTCGATCTTTAAGGTCGAAGTGAC
>JACCDN010909581.1_pt1 | contig 17196 bp, 16 predicted proteins | sample 7441691 | NCBI WGS metagenome assembly JACCDN01 (sample SAMN15323439, study PRJNA562643) | freshwater metagenome | isolation source: river surface water | place: USA:Blue River Watershed | collected 2017-08-16
CCCCCTGCCACCAGTTCGTACGTCTTGGCGTCGTAGACGCTGATGACGGCTTCGTGGTCCCAGGTTGCAGACGTCCAGCGGACACCTCCTCCCTCGAAGCTCTTGTTGCCTCGAGCGATGCGCACGACGGTGCGCTCCAAGAGCTCGCTGTAGCCGACGTCGATCACGCAGCCGATGCCCCAGACGTAGGGCTGGACGACCACCTCCTCGCCGCGCTCGCACGCGCCCCGGACCTTTTCGATCAGTCCGTGCAACGTGCAGGTCTCGCTCGCATGGACGCCGGATCTGGCATCGCGCCAGTCTTCGTCGCAATGCGAGCTGCGTACTATGTACGCGTCATTGAGGTGTTGTCGCCGCCACGTTTCCAGGGCAGTCTCATCGAAACGCGGCTTTTCCTCTCCTTCCTTGTCGGTGGTGAACCAGGGAGGGACACGGAGCGAGGGGCTTTTCCGTTCGAGCATTCCACAGACGAACAGGCTGATCGCTTTTCCGGAGAGCAGGTCGAACAGCTCGGAGAGCTTTTCGGCCGCCTTCGGGTTCGATCCCGCGAGGTGGTCTGCCAGGCGACGCAGGGAGCCGGTCTCCGTACTGTACTTCCACGCGTTGACATCGAATAGCTTCATGAACCTCTCCTCTACGGATGTGGAAATGGCACGCGGGTGTATTTTCGCAACACCTTGAAACGCGCGAATGCTGCGCGCTTCTGGGTGACGCGAAACGTGAAAAGACTTTCTAGTCAAACATTTTTTTGCTGGCTTTGTCAAGCTGGGGAGAGCCTGGTGCGAGCAGGTACCCTAGCTTTTTTACAGATGAACACCCCTTGACAAAGGGCTTCACATGGCATATAAACTTGCAATCGAGAAAACCTTTCCCACTGCGGGGTTCGTGTTTGTCTCGGCAACCCGTCTCACCGTTTCAGGAGATGCCATGAAAGTCCTGACCGCCCTTGCCGTCGCGCTCATTGCCCCTGCCCTCATCGCCTCCGCCGATGCCGACGTGTCGGGCAAGAAGCCGGGCAAGATCGTCGTGAACTGCCCCGACCTCAGCTGCTGTCCTCCACAGACTCCCGGGGGTGACATCTGCATCTACGTCGGTCCGATGACGTGCACCGACAAGTCCGGGCACCACATACCCTGCTGAGATCTCTGCGTCACAGAAACACCGCCCCCCCCCCATCGACGGGGTTGGACAAGAGCTTTCCCTCCACGCGCTCACAGCGTGTTTTTTATATGATCAAAAATTTGAAGACCGCACTTTCTCCCTGAGCGGAAAATCGTGCTTTAGGCGCCGCTCGTCTAATATGACTTAGCACCTTTCTGTTACAATACCCTACAACCAAGTAACGCTTTAAAAATCATAAATATGGCAGCGATAAACCCCTATATTAACTTCAACGGAAATGCCGAAGAAGCGTTTACGTTTTACAAATCCGTTTTCGGTGGAGAATTCGCTGGCATTACTCGTTTCAAAGACATCGCAAGCGCCGAGTTTCCAGTACCCGAAAATGAGGCAAATAAAATACTGCGCATTGCTCTGCCAATCGGCCACAACGTCTTGATCGCAAATGACATTCCGGAAAGCATGGGGCGTGTAAACGAGAACGAAAATAGATCGAAGATCGCTATTACGACAGAAAGCAAAGAAGAGGCAGACAGAATTTTCAACGGGCTTTCAACGGGCGGGACCGTTGAAATGCCGATGGCGGAAAGCCCATGGGGCAGCTCCTTTGCAATGTTTAGGGACAAGTACGGTATTGAGTGGACCGTGGAATTCACCACCAAAAAATAACCGGCCGACTCTCCAAACGAGGATGGTACATTTTAGCGGGACGTATAACTCCACACGCATAACTTCATCTCTCAACACAAAAAGAAGACCCGGCCACATGGCCGGGTCTTCTTTGGTGCTAGGCCTCTCGGTCTCTCGAAAAGCGCTTGGCATGGCTCGGGGACTTGGATTCGAACCAAGGTAAACAGATTCAGAGTCTGTTGTCCTACCATTAGACGATCCCCGAAGGCGTCGACATCGTAGCTTTTTACGGAGCAGCTGTCAACGCAAATGTCCTGGGGCGGTCTATCTTGACAAAAGAGGGGGTTTCCGCTAGGGTCACTCTATATCTTTTACGAAATTATGAAGAAATCTCTTTTCGCGCTCGTTCTTGCGACGGCGCTTCTCTCGGCCGGACAAGCGTATGCCGCGCAAGCGCTTCCGCCTGTTCCGGGTGGCGGCGGTGGCAATAGCCATGCGTCGCTCACGATTATTACCCATACGATGAATGACAACGGCGGCATCGCTTTGCCGTCAGCCGTTCTCATGACGTATGGAGACGGGATCTCCTGGACTCAAGCCTGGGCGGGTTTCGACTTGCCGGGTTTCTCGATCGTCGTCCCTGTCGGCCCGTACGTGATTCAAGGAACGAATTTGGCCGGCTATGTGCGCACGTACAGCCCGAGCTGCAGCGGCTCCTTGGCTGAGGACGGTTCAGCGACATGTATCGTCACGTATGATGACGTGCCCCCAGGCACCCCTGGCTGCGAGGCGGGTTGCGATACGATTCCGACCAATTGCGGCGTTGTGGATTGTGATCCGACCGTGCCGGCCGGCGGCTGTCCGCCAGAGAGTCCGGATTGTCCGCCGATCGCTCCGCCGGAAACGCCTGGAACGACGCCTTGCGTTCCATCGAGTCCCGATTGCAGCCCGATGGCTCCTTCGGAAAACGGCTCCCAGGAGCCTAACGGAACGACTTCGACAGAAGAGCTTCCTCGCACGGGCGGAGGTGCACTCCCTGTCGCATTGGCGCTCATCGCCGTCGGTACGACATTGATGTCGCGCAAGCGCTCCTGATACGATACGCACGCCGGCACATTGTCGGCGTGTTTCCATACTTACCATGCGTCGCCACGTCCACATTCTCCTTCCGCTTGCCGCGTTTGTCGCGGCGATGTTCGTCATGGCCTGGCCATCGATCCGTTTGCGCCTTGATGGACAGATGGAATCGCCTGCCACTGCCGTGGAAACGGCTTCGGCTTCCTCTTCATCTTCGTCTACTCTCGCTGTGCGTTTGGTGATCCCGCGACTGGGCATTGACGCGCCGATCGTGGAACCGTCCGCACGCAATGAAAAGGCGTTTCAAGAAGCGCTCGAAAACGGTATCGCGCATTTTCCAGGCACGGCGCTGCCGGGGCGAAACGGCAATGCATATTTCTTCGGCCACTCCAGCGATTACCTCTGGAGTCCAGGTGCCTACAAAAACGTTTTTGCGAAGCTCATGTCGGCGCGCGTCGGCGACGAGATCGAGGTGACCGATGCCTCCGGCACGCCTTACCTCTATCGTGTTACCGGCATGAAGATCGTTTCGCCCAAGGATCTCAGCGTGCTTTCGCAGGGCGACGGCAAAAAGAAGATGCTGACGCTGCAGACGTCCTATCCGCTCGGCACGGCACTCAAACGCTTCGTTGTCACGGCGGAACTTGCGCCGTACGCGCATGAATAGGATGGATAGGGAGGAAAGCCGCCGTAAAGGCGGGTTTTTCTTTTTTGAAGGCCTGCGCTACACTCCACCTCATGCGCATCAATAAATATCTGAACGGGGCTGGCGTAGCCTCGCGGCGCGAGGCGGATCGCTTGATCGAGGCAGGCGACGTTACGATCAACGGACGCGTCGCGAAACTCGGCGATCAGGTCGAAGAAGGGGATGCGATCGCCGTTGGCGGACGAACAGTCGTTCCGCCGCAGGTTTCGACGGTCATCGCTTTTCATAAACCGGTCGGCCTAATCGTCACAACGGACGCGAACGCTCCTGACAATGTCATGGAGGCGCTTCGGCGTTCGGAAAAACGCCTGCCGAATGTGCGCCTGTTTCCCGTCGGCCGCCTGGATGTGGCCTCGTCGGGACTCCTACTGTTCACCGACGACACGGCGCTGGCCGATCGGCTGATGCGGCCTGATTCCGGCACGGAAAAAGAATATGACGTCGGCGTCAATCGGAACGTCACCGACGAGTTTCTCAAAAAAATGTCCGAGGGCGTCCGCATCCTTGGCCTCAAGACGCGGCCTGCCGTTGTCGTGCAGACCGGCCCGGCCCGATTCCGGGTGACGCTGACGGAAGGCAAGAACCGTCAGATTCGCCGCATGTGCGAAGCGCTGGGATACAACGTGCTGAAACTTTCTCGCGAGCGCGTCGGCGGCGTTGAACTTGGTGATCTCCCGGAAGGGGAATGGCGCCCGCTCGCCGATGTGGAACTTGCATCGTTGCGTGCATGAAGAGTCCTTGGAGCAGGATCGCGGCGTGGTACGCGAAACACGGCCGTGATTTGCCGTGGCGCCGAACAGCTGATCCGTATCGCATCGCGGTGTCGGAATTCATGCTGCAGCAGACGCAGGCGGACCGTGTCATTCCGCTCTTCAAGCGTTTCATCGCTTCTTTTCCATCATGGAAAGCATTGGCGGCTGCGCCTCAGGCCGACGTCGTGCGCGCTTGGAAAGGCCTTGGGTATAACATGCGGGCGGTGCGTTTGAAGAAAATGGCCGAGGAAATCGTCGCCCGACACGGCGGACGGCTGCCTGAAGAGGAATCGATGCTGCGTGCGCTCAAGGGCATCGGTCCGTACACGGCGCGGGCCTTGCGCGCGTTCGCGTTTCGTAAGCGTGCTTTGGCGCCGGACACGAACCTTCGCCGCGTCTTGAATCGGCTGTTCAAGGGGCCGCTCGCCGATCCGAAAACGTTCGACGCAATGGCTTGGTTGCGCTGGGAAGCGACGTTGCCCGAACGCTTGTCCTACGACGTGAATCAAGGGCTGATGGACATCGGCGCCACGATCTGCAAAGCCGGACGCCCATCGTGCGAAAGATGCCCGTTGAAAACGTCATGCCGCTCGTATCCGCGGATTTTGAAAATGAAAACGTTGCCGAAGCAGAAAGTCGCGCGGACGGAACGTGTCGATGCTTTCGGCATCCCTAATCGGATCTACCGCGGGCGGATCGTCGAAGCGCTGCGTCGGGGTTCGGTGCCGATCTTGGACCTTGCCGTCTTGGGGCGCAGCGCGCGTGAATCCTATGCTGTTGAAGACGAGCCTTGGCTTCTCGGTATCCTGGCCGGCTTGGAGAAAGATGGCTTGATTATCAAGAAAAATCGACGCTGGATGCTCGCTTGAATGTGATATCATGGGTGCATGGAACGCCAGCGCGCCGTGTTCGATGCCTTGCCGAGCGAGGCTCCGTCCCGCCTGAACGAGGAGACGCTTTTTTCGCATTTTCACACGTCGCGGAAAGGCCTTGAAGAGTCCGATGCCCAGGCGCGTTTCGAGCGTTTCGGGCCGAACGAACTGGTCGCCAAACGCGTTAGGGGATTGGATGTCCTGCTCAGGCAATTCCGTTCTCCGATGGTCTATTTGCTCGGCGCCGCGGCCTTGATCTCCATGCTGCTGCGCGAATGGGTCGACGGCCTGACGATCGCGGTCATCCTGCTGGTGAATACCGGCATCGGTTTCTCCCAGGAATATCGTTCGGAACAGACGGTCGAAAAGCTGCGCGAAAAATTGTCGCCGCGCGCCAGGGTCCGCCGCGACGGCGGCGTACACAGCGTTCTGCGCCGCTTGCTCGTGCCCGGGGACATCGTCTTGCTCGAACCGGGCGACATCGTGCCTGCCGATCTCCGGGTGATCGTGGCTCACCGCCTGACGCTCGATGAATCTTCTTTGACGGGAGAATCGGTGGCCGTCGAAAAGACCGCGGCTCCGGATGCGACGACCGGCAAGGAACGGGCTCCGAATATCGCGCACATGATGACATGCGTCATCGCGGGCTACGGCGAGGCTGTCGTGATCGCCACCGGCGCGGCGACGGTCATCGGCACGATCGTCACATTGACGAATGATACGCCGCGTGTCAGCGCTTTCGAGCGCAACCTGCAGAGCTTTAGCGGTTTTTTGCTCAAAACGGTCGGGATCGTGCTGGGATTCGTTTTCATCATCAACGTCGCACTGAAGGGCGAGACGCAGCTCATCCCGCAGTTTCTGTTTGCCGTCGCCCTGGCCGTCTCCGTCATTCCCGAAGCACTGCCTGCCATCAGTTCATTGACTCTGGCGTCAGGTGCTCTGAAGCTTGCGAAGAAGCATGTCGTCGTCAAGCGGCTTTCCGCCATCGAGGACTTGGGGCATATCGAAGTGCTTTGCACGGACAAGACTGGCACCTTGACGGAAGGTGTGATGCGCGTGACGGACGTGCGCGCTTCGGACCGGCAGATGACGCTTCGTTGGGCCCTTGCCGCGGCGGCCGAGGAGGACCTGAAGAAAAACGACGCGGCTCCGAAAACGTTCGACGCTGCCGTCGTCCTAGAGGCCGGTCCTGAAGCCGTGCAAGAAGCGCTCGGCTGGCCGCGCCTATGGTTTGCACCCTTCGATCCGGCGCGCCGGCGCTCGTCGGCGATTTTTCGGGACGGCGGCGGAGCGCGGCTGGTCGTCCTCGGCGCGCCTGAAGAAATTCTTTCCAGATCGACGACGCGTTTTGCGGGAGCTGATGAAGCGGCGTTCACGCCCGGACAAAAGGAAGAAGAGCTCTCGACCGTCCGTCAAGAAGGCCTGCTCGGGCGTCGGGTCCTAGCCTTGTCCACCAGGCGCATCGGGGGAGAAGAGCCGCTCGAAAACGTCAGCGAAGATGCGTTGGCGTATGTCGGCACGATCTCATTCGTCGATCCCTTGAAACCGACGGCCAGAACGGCCGTCGCAGCCGCAGCCGCGTTGAACGTCCGTGTCAAGATCCTGACGGGAGACAGTCCCGAAGTCGCGGGCGCAATCGGCTTTCAGACGGGCGTCATTACGCGGGCGGAAGACGTCGTCACGGGCGAAGGGCTCGAGGCGGCGTCCGCGGAAGAATTCGAACGCCTGATCGACGCGCACCATGTTTTTGCGAGAGTGACGCCTGAACAAAAGTTCCGGATCATTCAGGGGCTCGAGCATCATTTTCAAGTCGGCTTTCTGGGAGAAGGCATCAACGATGCGCCGGCGCTCAAAGCCTCCAACATCGCCCTGGCCGTCGACCATGCCAGTGACGTCGCGCGCGAAGCCGCGGACATCATCCTCTTGCGTAAGGATCTACACGTGATCATCGACGGCATTCGGGAAGGCCGGGCGATCTTCACGAACATCGTCAAGTACGTGAAATACACGCTGATCGGAAACTTCGGCAACTTCATGGCAGTCGCTGTCGTCTCGCTCCTGATTGATGAACTGCCGATGCTGCCGATCCAGCTGCTCTTGACCAACCTCCTGACGGACCTGCCGCTCATTTCGATCGCGGGCGACGGCGTCGACGAGGATGAGGTGCGGCTCCCCAAACGTTTCAACCTGCGCGAGATGGCCTTCATCGCTGTTTTTCTTGGCATGGTCAGCTCCTTCTTCGACTTCGGATACTACGCACTGAACCGCAAGGAAGGCGTCGAAGCCGTGCGAACGCTCTGGTTCTTGTTTTCGGTCGTCACGGAAATCCTGCTGATCTATTCGATCCGCACGCGCCGTCCGTTCTGGAGGTCCGCGCCGCCGACGCGCACGATGGTCGTGTTGAGCCTTTTGACGCTGATCGTCGCGCTTGGGTTGACGCTCCTTCCTTTCACTCGTGATATTTTCCATTTCATTAGACCGACGGCCCGCCAGCTCGGCGGCGTCGCCTTCATGGGCGTTTTATATTTTGTCGCGACCGAAGGGGTCAAACTGGCGTACGGCAAGATGACGAAATCCCAAGCCGCCGCATGACGTTTTCTCGCGCGAGCGCCATCTTCGCGATGATCCTGCTGCTCACGGGCGCGGGCTGCGCGCCGTTGAAAAAAATCGAATCGACATTGGCGAAGCTGCCGTGGTTTCGGGCGCCGTCGGGAGACGCCAAAGCGGCGGCCGAGGCGATCGCCTTGGAACCGGGCCTCGGCATAACGATCCGGCCTTCGACGTTCGGTGTGACGGGTGCGGTCGAAGAGGCGCTCGGCGATGAAAGCCGGGTTTTACGTCTCACTGTTCGCGAAGCGGCGCCGGAAACGCTTTTGGCGATGGACTGGAAAAGCGCATCCGCGACCGGAACCTTGACCTTGGCCTTTTACGAAGACGCGCAGGCCATGCTGCTCCCGGCATTTTGGCCGGCAGGTGAAGCGGAAGCGCGACATAATGGCGCAATCTGGATGTCGCATGCAGCCTTCGCGTCTTTGAAAAATGACCAAGCCGTCGAGTGGCGTCTCGGCTTGGCGGACCAGACACTTTCCGTGATTTCAAAAGCCTTCAAGGCGTTCAATGATCTCTCCATCCGTTTCGCCGGTTCTGCCACTTCGACGCCGGTCTCGCCGTTTCAACTGCGAAAAACGGGAACGTCGGATTCGTTCCCGCTTCTCGTAAATGACAAGTTGACGTTCGTGCGGATCCTGCGCGCTACAAGCTGGTTCGGCGACGTCTTCATTCTCGATAATCCCGAAAATCCGCTGATCGTGAAAGTCGTGGTGCACTCGGCCGCGCAGCCAGCGCTCAAAGCTCTCGAACCGACCTCCGTGCGCTGGAACGAGATCGGCTACGAAATTACTTCTCTTTTCCGCCCCTGACGTGGTGCGGCTGGTAGCCGTACCAGCAATTTTTGGCGTTCGGAGGGCAGAGCTGGGTGTTCTGGATGATCTGAAACGCCTCCTCGACGTCTTGGGCGAGATGATAGATCCCCATGTCCTCTTTATCGATGGCCTGATGGTTCTGATAGACGTGCTCTTCGATCCATTTCATGAACGGCCGCCAAAAATCCCGGCCAACCAAGATGATCGGCAGCGGGTCGATTTTTTTCGTCTGCACGAGCACGACCAGTTCCAGGAGCTCGTCGAGCGTGCCGAAGCCTCCGGGAAAGAAGACATAGGCCTGCGCGGCGAATGACAGCATCACCTTGCGGGTGAAGAAATAGTGGAAGCCTTGGGAGCGCGTCGTGTACGGATTCAAGTGCTGCTCTTTCGGCAGCTCGATGTTCAAGCCGACAGAAGCGGCTTTGACCTCCATCGCGCCGCGGTTTGCGGCTTCCATGATGCCGGGGCCTCCGCCGGTCACGATCGTATAGCCGGCTTTGCCTAGCTTTTGGGCAAGCTCCCGGGCTTCCTTATAATGATGGTCTTTCTCGCCGAAACGAGTCGATCCGAAAAACGAAACGGTCTTGTCCAGCGTGCGGATCAGCTCGAAGCCGTCGACGAATTCCGCCATGATGCGGAAAATGCGCCAGCCGAATTCTTGGGATAGTTCCTCCTTCATATGCGTTCAGTATACTCCGTACGCCCTCCGGGCGCCAAAGGCGCTTGTGTGCGCTACTGCAAGCGCTCGGGCCAATGCGGGTCGGTGACGACTTCGAGATCCAGGAAAACCGGCTTGCCATGGATCTGTTCGAGTTCCTTCCGGACCATCGTGCCGACTTTGCGAATCATGACGCCCGCCGCGCCGATGATCATCCGCTTGTGCTGGTCGCTGTCCGTTAGGATGCGCGCTTTGACATAGATCATGTCCTTGCCGTTTTTCGACGGGCGCGCTTCGATCTCGTCGACTTCGACGGTCGTGGTGTACGGGACTTCCTGATACAGCGACATGAAGAGCTTCTCGCGGATCAATTCGCCGTACCATGTCTTGCTGTCGACGTTCGTGATCTGATGTTCGGGGTAGACGGGCTCGCCCTCCGGCAGCCGCTCATAAATCGCCTTGATGAGCGCTTTGAGGTGTGTGCCTTTGAGCGCGGAGATTTCGATCGCAGCGTCGAAGTCCGAAGCGAGCGCGCGGAAGTCGTCAAGGTACGGTGTCTTTAATTCGTCGATCTTGTTGATGATCAAAAGCTTCGGCGCCTCGACGTCCTTCAAGAGCTTCAAAATATCCTCTTCTTCTTCGCCGATCGCGCGCGTCGGATCGACCACGTAGAGCACGAGGTCCACGCCTTCCAAGGCGCCTTTGACCGCTTGGTTCATGTGCGAGGTCATGAGATCACGGCGCTTGCGGAAGATGCCTGGCGTGTCGACAAAAATAATCTGCCCCTCCGCGCCGTGGAGGACGCCTTGAATGGCTTGGCGCGTGGTTTGCGGCTTGGGGGTCGTGATCGCGACCTTGGTGCCGACAAGCGCGTTCACGAGCGTCGATTTTCCGGTGTTGGAACGCCCGACGAGGGCGACGAATCCGACTTTCATAGCGAGGTTAAGTGTACCACTGTTTCAATATGAGGCGTATGCGGGAAGAGGTCGACGCAGACGGCCGGCTCCGCGCGGTAAGCGGCGAGCAAATCTTTCAGGTCCAGGGCGAGCGTCCGGTAGTTGCAGGAGACGTAGACGAGACGCGGCGGCCGTTTTTCCAGCAGCGTTTTTTTGACGCTGGGATGCAGGCCGCTTCTCGGCGGATCGACGATGACGACGTCAGGCCGCTCCGTTTCCCAGGAGAGCTTTTCGGCGGCCTCCGCGCGATAGCGGACGTTGTCGATGCCGTTTTCTTTCGCGCTTGCCTCGGCTTCCGCGATCGCATGCGGGTCGAGTTCCACGCCGAGCGCGGAGCCGACGTCTTTCGCCAGCGCCAGAGAGAAGAATCCGCCGCCACAGTAGAGATCGAGCAACCGCTCATGCGGGCCGGCGAGGACCAGCGCCCGCACGCGTTCCAGCAATCGTCCCGCCATGCGGCTGTTCGTTTGGAAAAACGCGTTCGGATGGATGCGATACGTGACGTCGCCGATCGTTTCGCGCAGGAGCGCATCTCCTTTAAGCGGGCGGAGCTCCGAGGCGAGCGAAATATCGGTCGGTAGGGGATTGATGCCGTGCACGAGCGACGTGCACAAGGGCGAGAGCGCGGCGATCAGCTCCTCTTTCTTTTCAAGCTCGCCTTGGGCCGTGACCAGTGTGATCAGCCGTTCGTTCGTAAACTTGCCTTCGCGAATGACGACGTAACGGAGAAAGCCTTCGTGGCGCTGATTATCCCACGGCTTGTGCGATGTCGTGGCGGCCCAGGCGCGCACCGCGTTCAAGACATCCGTCGCTTCCGCCGAGAGCATCAAGCAGGTCGTGAGATCCAGATGGCGGTCCCAGCGCCCGGGCTCTTTGAGGCCGAGCTCGCCTTTCGGCCCGAAGACGAAATCCATCCGGTTGCGATGGCGGAAGAGTTCTTCCGCATGCACGATCTCGGAGACGTCGACATTGATCGGGGCAAGCGCTTCGGCGACCATGCGGCGCTTTTCTTCGGCTTGGCGTTCATATCGCACGTGCTGCCAGGCGCAGCCGCCGCAGACGCCTGCGTGCGGGCACTCTGTCTTTACGCGATCAGGCGAAGCTTCAAGGATGCGAATCTCCGCCATTTTGGCAACGCCCTGCTTGCGACCGACAAAAAGACCTTCGACCGTCTCGCCGGGAATGACAAAAGAGGCGGCCGTTTTTTTGGCTTCGGTCCTGCCGATGCCACGGCCGCGCTCGTCGAATGATTCCACGTGCAATGTGAGTTTCTCGCCGTACTTCATGTCGGCCCAACGCTACCTGTTTTGGCGGCGTTCGTCAATCATTGGGGCTGGGTCGTGCGCGTGCAGGCGCAAACGTCGCTCAAGCAGGTCTTTTCGTACGTGGAAGGACATGAAACCGATCCGCACTCTTTGACTGTCTTGCAGGCGACGGGAACGTTCTCGATCCTGCGCTGGCAGGCGCAGCGCGATTGTTCGCACGCGGCTGAAAAACCCGGCGGGCATTCCGTGGAGCAATCCGCCGTGCTTTTACATGACGCGGTCTGGCCTGCTTGAGCGCAGGCGCAGGCGCCGGAGACGCATGCGGCGATTTCCCCGGCTCCGCAGCCGGCCGCGGCGCACTCGGAAGCGGATGCGCAAGCGATTGTTTTTATTTCCGAAGCGCGGCACTTGCACGCGCCCGTTTCGTCGCAGAATGGCGCTGCGCCTTCCGGACAACCGGCCGCGGCGCACTCAATGTCTTCGAAGCACGTGCCGCCGAATTCCGGGGCCTTCAGGCACGTGTCGAACGCGACGCCCGCGTCATTCGTAGCGCAGCCCTGCTGCGTGCCTTCCGGGCAGCTCAGAACCGGCTGGCCGCTCGTCGGACAACCGACGCGACGGGCATCCGGAAGAATCTCCACCGGCTTGCACGTGCAGCTTCCGGAAATGCAGCGCGCCACGTACGCCGACGGGTTGATTTCTGAGAAGGGCAGGGCCGCGCACGCCGCCTTGCATTCCGTATCTGCAGTGCACGTTCCGCCCACATCCCGTGTTTTGATGCAGCGAGAGGTGGCGCTGCAGGGCGCGCCGAGCGGACAGACGCGCAGACAGCTCGTGCCATCGGCGCAAAGCGTCGTTTCCGTACAGGCCCCACCTTCTTCCACGACAATCCGCTGCCGTAATCCGAGGAGCGACAAGAACGCATCCATCCAAGCGGCGACGGCATCGCCGTAAAAGCGGGCGCCGGTCACGAAATCTCTCGCGATCCGCGCGGGCAAGGGCGGCGACGGCACTTTGGCGTAGGCTGGTGCGGCCGCAATGAGAGAAAGGATGACAAACGTGGTAAGGATGGCATGTCGCATATCGTTTCTATGGTAGCAGATTTGAAGGTATTGCGCGGAGAGGGGGCGTGCTATGCTGGATTGGCTACGTGTTTTTCCAGAGGAGGCACGAGATGCGGACGACACTTTGGCTCTGGACCTGCATCGTTCTGTTCTTTGGGGCTTGCGCCGCTCGGCAGACGCCGGAGACGGCAGAAGTGGATCGCAATGTCGAGGCGACTTTCCGCGTTGACGTGCTGGGAGGTGGGCATGGCACTGCCGTCGTTTTGGACGGGAGCGGCTATCTGCTGACCTGTCATCACGTCGCGTTCGCGCCGACGGGCGAGATGCGCGTGCTCATTGTGAATATCGCCGTCGACGGCGCGCCGGCCACGGCGTATCCGGCGAACGTCGTCGCGTACGACATGTCGCTCGATCTCGCTGTGTTGAAAGTGCCCTTCCGTTTTCCGAACACCGTGAAGCTCGGCAATATCCGGGACGTGCATCTGCTGGATGCAATCTACGAGATTGGCTTTCCATACGATCTCGGGGAGATGGCCGGCTACGGTCACGTCAAGAACGTGCGTTGGACCGACGCGGGCCGCGGTCTTGATAACGCCCTCGGCGTCGAGTTGGGCGACGGCAACGGCATTTCCGGTTCCGGCGTCTTTCTCGTCAGGAACGGTCGCCTGATCGGATTGACGCATCAGATGACGGCCGCGGTGGACGGCAACAGGCCCGTGCTCGACGGCCGCCAGGCACTCGTGCGGGTGGCGATTCCCGTCGATGCGATCCGGGCGTATCTCGAGCGCGAGCATATTCCGTATCACAAGTAACACGCCTGCATGTGCCGCGCGGACACCAGCGTTCCCGCGCGGTTTTTCGTTTCGGCATGATATACTTTCCGCATGAAGATCTCGCCGTTCCTGCGTCATCTCTTGGCCGCCTTCTTCGTGCTCGCGCTCGCGGTCGGCGCGTACACCTATCGCAACGTGATCCTCTGGGCGCTGGGGTACCTACATTGGCCGCAGCAGAGCCTCGTGCAGCGCGGCGTGCTGGCGCAGGATCTTGAAGCGAGCGATGTTTCGATTGTGGCGTCGGGGCTTGAGGCGCCTTGGGCGATCGCTTTCTTGCCCGATGGCGGCCTGCTCGTGACCGAGCGTCCGGGACGCCTGCGGCATATCGCCCCTGACGGAGCGCTCACGTCGATCACGGTTGAAGGGGCGACGAAAGAGGAGGAAGCCGGGCTCGCTGGCGTGGCGGTGCATCCCGATTTCGTCGCCAACGGCTGGATCTACCTCTATGTTTCGTATCGCGATCCCGATGGCGCCTTGAAGAATCGTGTCGACCGGTATCGTTTTGAAAGCGATGAGCTTTTTGATCGATCGACCATCGTCCAGAGCATTCCCGCCTCCGATCATCGGAATGGCGGTGCGCTCGCATTCGGGCCGGATCGGAAATTATACGTCACGACCGGAGATGCGGGTGATGAGACGACGGCCCAGGATCTCCGTTCGCTCGGCGGCAAGATCCTTCGATTGAATGACGACGGTTCCATCCCTTCCGACAATCCTTTCGGCACGCCGGTCTGGTCGTACGGCCACCGGAATCCCCAAGGTCTTGCCTGGGATCGCGAAGGCCGCTTGTGGGCCACGGAGCATGGGCGTTCCGGACTGGCCTTCGGCTACGACGAATTGAACCTGATCCAGCCGTCCAAAAATTACGGCTGGCCGATCGTGCAAGGAAACGAGCGCGCGGACGGCATGAGGGCGCCCATCATCCAATCTGGCCCGCATGAGGCTTGGGACCCGGCGGGCGCGGCGCATTTGGACGGCAAGATTTTTTTCGGAGGCTTGCGCGGCGAAGCGCTCTATCAAGTGAACGTCGATGCGGATCCGGTCGTCATCAAGGCTCACTTTGAAAGCGAATATGGCCGCATCCGCGCCGTCGCGGTCGGTCCGGACCATCTGATCTATTTCACGACGTCAAACAGGGATGGTGGAGGAGTGCCGAAAGAAGGGGATGACCGGCTCATCCGGGTAAACCCACGCCTCTTCCGCTAACGCCCCAAGCGTGCTATCATCAGTATTGATAGATTTTTCGGCTTTCATCAGCCGAAAAATCGCATATGTTGAGCATCATCATCCCGACCTACAACGAAGAAGAGTATCTGCCGCGTCTTTTGGCTTCCATTCGGAGCCAACGATTTGACGGGTACGAAATCGTCGTTGCAGACGCCGCTTCGACCGATCGCACACGCGAGATCGCGGCCAAATTTGGCGCCCGCGTGGTGAAGGGCGGCATGCCCGGTCCGGGACGCAATCGAGGTGCGGCCGCGGCCAAAGGCGACGTGTTTTTGTTTCTCGACGCCGACGTGGTGCTGCCGAACGTGGAGTGGCTCGGGCGCAAGATGGCGCAGTTCTCTCGCCGTGAGCTCGACGCCGCGACCTGCCTCGTCAAGCCGATGAGCGGCAAGCTGATCGATCACGTCTCGCACAACGTCTTCAACGCCCACATGATGGCGACGCAATTCCTGCGGGCGCATGCGCCGGGCTTCTGCATCTTCGCCCTCAAGGCTTTGCATGAACGGATCGGCGGTTTCGACGAATCGATCAAGCTCGGGGAAGATCACGATTACGTCGAGCGCGCGCGCCAAGTCGGCACCTTCCGCGTGCTCCACGGCTCGCGCATTCGCGTCTCGGTTCGACGGTTCGAGCGTGACGGACGCTTCTCCATTTTTGGAAAATACCTGCTGGCCGAATTGCATCTCTGGACGCGCGGCCAGATCCGCAACGACCGGTTCGAGTATACCTTCGGCTACACCAAGGACGGGCATGCCAAGGATCGTCCATAAGCTCGCGATCCTGCTGCTGGCCGCCGGCGCGCTGATCGGCGCGCTTTTCGTTTGGACGCGCACCATCGAAGAGCGCCGGGTCGAGGCCGCCTGCCCCGATGTTCTGCATTATTCCTACTTCAGCACGCCGGGCGTGTTCGATGACGGGTACGCGCGGGCGAAGCCGCAAAAGGCGAATGCCAGGATCAAAGGTTTGCTCGTGCCGCACCATCTCTTGGCTGCGCCGCTCATTGCCGAAGCGTTCGAAACGGTCGCGACGCAGCGCGCCGTGACCGTCGTACTGCTCAGTCCCAATCATTTTTCCGCCGGAACGGCGCCGCTCCTGACGACGGCCGCCGCCTGGCGTACGCCGTACGGTCGGCTCGCGAGCGACTGCGACGCGGTCGAGCGCCTGACGCGAAACGGGGCGCTCGTCGTCGAGGAAGCGCCGTTTGAAAAAGAACACGGGATCTCCGGTATCGTACCGTTCATCAAGAGGTCGCTGCCGAATGCCCGCATCGTGCCGATCATCGTCAAGGATGACGCGACGGATCAGGATCTCGAGCGCGCGCTCTCGTCACTGCGCGACGTGCTCGGCTCGCGCATGCTCGTTGTCGCCTCGTTCGATTTTTCGCATGACATGACGGACACGGCCGCGGAATTCCATGATCGCAAGAGCTTGGCGGTTGTCGAACGTCTCGACGACGAGCGGGCGCGGGTGCTCGACATCGACTCGATTCCCGGGCTGCGCCTCGCGATGCGCCTCTTGGACAGCGTCGGCGCCGGAAAATTCTCCTTGCTCGCCGGCTCGAACTCATCCCGGTTGATGAAGCGTCCGGAGCAGCCGGATGTCACGAGCTACATCGTCGGAACGTTCGCCTCGGGTAAAAAAACCGCCAACCCTGACGTCACGCTCCTGGCCTTCGGCGACATGATGCTGGCGCGGGGCGTCGAAGCGACGATCGTGAGTAGGGGAGCGGCATTTCTGTTTGCCGGCATGCCGAGGCTGTTCAAAGGCAGTGATCTCGTCACAGCCAATGCCGAGGGGGTCTTCTCGGACGTGCCGGCCGCCGAAAAGCCGAACGCGCCGGATGATCTGCGCTTTCCGTTCGCGCCGCGGCTGCTTCCGATCTTGAAGCGCGCGGGCTTCACGCATCTCGGCGAGGCGAATAACCACGCCGTGAATTTCGGAAACGAAGCGCTGCATGCCTCCCGCGGCCTGATCCGCGAGGCCGGGCTTGAAACATTTGGCGACCCGTCAAACCAGGGAGAAGTGATGAGCCTTTCAATGATCGGCGACCGCAAGGTTGCGCAAATCGGCTACCATCAATTCAGTGGGCACGGAACGCAAGAAGTGTTGAACGCCGTCGCGGAAGCGAAAAAACAACATGCGTTCACCGTAGTCTATCCGCACTGGGGTGTTGAATATGAGCGGTTTCCGATCCAAGCACAAAAAGCGTTGGCGCATGCGTTCATCGACGCGGGCGCGGACGTCGTGATTGGCGCGCATCCGCATGTCATTCAGCCGATCGAGGTGTACAATGGAAAAGCGATTTTTTATTCGCTCGGCAATTTCATCTTCGATCAGCCGTTCAGTCCGGCGACGAGCGAAGGCTTGGCCGTCGGCATGGCCGATGACGGCAAAGCGACGACGTTTTATCTTCTGCCGTTCGGTATCCGCGCGAACCAGCCCGCCTTGATGTCCCACGAAAAAAGCGGTAGGTTGCTACGAACGCTCGCTAACGACTCCGTCGTCCCCGGCGATCTCAAAAACGCCATCGCGAACGGCATCTTTACGCTCACGCATTCATTATGAACAAGAACTATTTTCGGATCATGCTCGGGGTCGCGGCGGTTGCGCTGATC
>JACCDN010186134.1_pt1 | contig 17194 bp, 17 predicted proteins | sample 7441691 | NCBI WGS metagenome assembly JACCDN01 (sample SAMN15323439, study PRJNA562643) | freshwater metagenome | isolation source: river surface water | place: USA:Blue River Watershed | collected 2017-08-16
ACGAAGTCCTTGAGCGCGTCGCGAATCTCGTTCGGGCTGATTTTTAGATCTGCCATCTCGTTCCTCTACTTCTCGGTTTTACCCGTTTGTTTTCGTCTCGCTTATGCGAGTTGAAGTTTTGCTGCATTGAGACGGTTGCTTAGGCTTCCGTCGATAACGTCTCCAGCGATCTGGATGCGAACTCCGCCGAGGATCGATTCGTCGATCTCAACGTTGAGTTTGAGGCTCTGTCCGTATGACTTTGCCAGGCTCTTCTCGAGGCGAGCCAACTGCTTGTCGCTAATTGGACTTGCCACAGTTACCACTGCCACGAGTCTCTCGGCGTAAGCAGAAACCTGCTTAGCAAAGCTCTCTAGCACCGCAGAAACGCGACGCTTCTTGGCACCAATTACTGCACGACGAACCAAGAGAGTTGCCTCAGGAGTTGACTTGCCCTTGAGAAGTGCGTCTACCAACTTTGCCTTTGCATCATCGCCGGCATTCTTGTCGGCCAGCGCAAACTGCAAGTCAGAGTCAGTGTCGATTGCCTGCTGGAAGGCGAAGAGTGTCGACTCAAGAGAGTCAAGCTTCTTGGCCTTGTCAGCAATCGAAGCGACGGTGTGAACCGCGAGTGTTTCCACTGCTGCCACAAGATCGCTAGCGCGAGACCAACGAAGCGCAACCAGTTCATTCAGGAAATCAAGTGAAGACTTTGAAGCGCTCTTGCCAAATACTGACTTGATCACTCCCGTCTTTGCAGCACTCTCAGCGGAAGGGTCTGAGAGGATGCCGCGGAGCTGTGACGACGACGCAAGAATTGCGCCGATGCCGAAAAGCTCTTCCGCGAACTTGATATCAGCCTTAGCGAGCAACGGCTTCAATGCCGACTGCGCTTTAGCTAGCGATGCTCTGGTTGCACTTGCCATGGTTACTTCTTCTTGCTCTCTTCTGCTTCGAGCTCTGCCAAGAACTGATCGACAACATTTGCTGCGACCTTGTCGTTCTTCAGGCTTTCGCCGACAACGCTTGAAGCCAAATCGATAGCCATTGAACCAACTTCGGCACGCAGTGAAACAAGTGCCGCCTGGCGCTCTGCCTCAATTTGTGCCTTAGCAGTTGCAGTGATGCGTGCAGCTTCTGCAGATGCCTGCTCCTTTAGTTCAGCGAGAATTTCTGCACCTTCGGCGCGAGCGGTCTCACGAATCTTGGCGGCTTCCGCACGTGCGGCAGCCTGCTCGGCTTCGATGTTTGCAGTTTTAGCCGCAGCTTCGGCCTGAGCCTTTTCAGCTGCTTCGAGGCGACCCTCGATTGCTTCGGTGCGTGCATCTAGGTTCTTCTTGAAGTTCGGCAGAACGCGGAACCAGAAGAAGGCGAGCAGGATTGCAAAAACAACCGATGACCAGAGCAGATCATACGAAGCAGGTAGCAGTGGGTTAGGCATAGCCTCGCCTTCTGCTGCTTCGCTAAGAATCCTTAGAATCATCTGTCTGACTGCTTAACCGAAGATGAATGGGGTTGCTAGACCGATAAGTGCTAGAGCCTCGGTAAACGCGATACCAAGCCACATGGTTACCTGCAGACGAGCTGCAAGTTCAGGCTGGCGTGCGATTGATTCGATGGTCTTTGAAACTACAAGACCTACACCAATACCAGGACCTACTGCTGCTAGACCGTAGCCAACTACTGCTAGGTTGCCCGATAGTGCGGCGATGTTTGATACGTCCACTTGTTATTTCCTTCCGTGGTTTAGAACTAACGGTTGTTAGCTCTTAGTGCTCATCCGACAGGGCCAACTGAATGTAGACCGTGGTCAGAAGAGTAAATACATAGGCCTGCAGGAATGCCACCAACAACTCGAAGAGGGTGAACACAAATCCGAACAGGAATGTTCCCGCTCCAAACACCTTGAAGAAACCGTCGGCGCTGAAGAAGAAGAACTGAGTTGCCGAGAAACAGAGCACGAGCAACAAGTGACCCGCAATCATGTTCATGGTCAAACGCAGAGCCAGAGTAACTGGACGAAGAATAAAGGTTGAAAGCAATTCGATTGGGGTAACCAAAACCAAGAATGCCTTTGGCACGCCGGCAGGGAACAACGCAGAGCTAAAGAAGTGTCCGCCGTGCTTCTTTACACCTGCGTAAATGAATGTCACGTATGCAGCAAGAGCCAAAACAATTGGCAAGCCGATTACCGAAGTACCGGCAATGTTCAGGCCAGGAATAATTCCAGTGATGTTCATGCCCAGAACGATGAAGAAAATTGTGGTGAGTAGTGGCAAGAATCGGTCGCCGTCTTTTTCGCCAAGCTGATCGTGCGCGATTGATTTGCGAACAAAATTGAGTGAAATTTCACCCATCAATTGGAAGCGACTCGGCACTAGCTGGCCGGTCTTGTAAGCCTTCTTGAATTTGCCCGACCAGAGCCAGAAGATAACCACAATCAGAGCGGTCACCAAAAGACGGATCAACATGATTCGGTTTAGTGCAAATGGGGTGCCCTCGAAAGCGACGATTTCTGGATAGAACTCCATAATCGAAGGAGCGTGAAATCCGCCGCCCGACTCTTCAGAGCTGGCTGCATAAGGAAGCAGGTTCACGAGATTAGCTAACAGCGCAGGCTCCTGTGTCGGGGCAAGTGAAAACACTCGCGGCGATTGGGGTGTCTAGAACGGAATTTTGCCCCGCTCTGCCCCCAATTCTAACAGCATGAAACCCAGTGAAAATCCGGTTTCCCGGCCATCTGGCGATGAATTTTTAAATTAGTTTCCGACGGTTGGAATGCGAGCCTTAGTCACAGCAATCGCATCCAGAGTCAGGCTGCCAAGGACCGACAAAACGATGCAGACGAACAAAATTGGCCCGACGATGAAAGTTGCTCCCTTGAGCACCAAGACGAGTCCGATGAACAGCAGAAGCTTGAAAATCCATCCGCCCAGCACCACCCCGAAAAACCCGCCAAGCGAGAGCTTTCCGCCAAGCCAGACGCTCAAGGCAGTCATGGATACAAAGAGCAGAGCCATAGCGGCTCCGATTAGTGCGCTAACCAAACCAGCGACCGATGCAATCAAGAAGCCGATGACTCCCCCGAGAATTGCGATGCCCCCGATGAGGAAAGCGCCCTGCTTGAGAATTTTGCTAAAGAGCTGTTCGGTGGAATTAGCCATTTTGAGGTTCCTTCATTCTTCTGCGGATAATCGGCCAAACCGTATAGGTGGTCGCCAAGACGATACCAATCAGGTCAAACGCCAGTATGGCCTCCCACGGCCAAAAGAAAAACAGCAGACAACTAACGGAAATCAAAGCGGTCCAAATGTAAAAGACCAATACCGAACCAACGTGTCCGTGCCCGAGATCCTGAAGCCGGTGATGGAGATGCTGTCGATCCGCAGCAAATGGAGACTTTCCCGCTCGAAGTCGACGAATGACAGCAAGGGAAAAATCCAGCAGCGGCAGAATCAATATCGCCAGCGGAAGAATTAGTGGGATAAACGCGGGAAGTAAATCATCGCGGCCGACCATGTGCGGATCAATCTGACCGGTAACCGTAAGTGCTGAAGTAGCCATCAGTAGACCCAGAAGCATCGCACCAGAATCACCCATGAATATTTTTGCCGGACGCCAGTTGTGTGGCAAGAAGCCAACGCACATCCCAATGACGATTGCAGAAATCAAACTGGCTACGTTGAAGTAGTTAGTTGGTGAAGTTTTTTGTGCCAGTAGATACGTGTAACCAAAAAAAGTGAGTGTGCCGATAAGTGCAACTCCGCTTACCAATCCGTCGAGTCCGTCGATGAAATTGACCGCATTCATGACCAGTACTGTCAGAAAAACAGTGACAACCAGCGACGTGCCGAAACTTCCAATAGTCAGTCCGCCGATGGGCAAAGAAACTATTTGCACTCCCTGCCAGGCCAAGATTCCGGCAACCACGAACTGGCCGGCGAGTTTCAGCGTCCAGTCGAGGTCGTAGAGGTCATCAAGAAATCCAATGAGCGTGATGATTGCTGCGGCAGCAGCTATTGCCAGGATATGAATGGGATCCGCGAACACACTGCGAAACCAGCCGAACATTCCGGCAGCACCCATAGCCACCAAAAACCCCAGGAACATGGCCACTCCGCCGAGACGTGGAGTTGGCCTGGTGTGCACGTCACGCGCGCGAATCTGAGGGTAGAGCTTGTACTTGTGGCTAATTTTCAGAGTGGCCCAGGTGGCGAGATAAGTAACCACTGCGGCAATCAGCGCAATCAGCACATAAGCGCGCATTACTTATCGTCCGCGAGCAAATCGCCAATGACTGTCTTTAGTTTCGCCTTCTTGAGTGCACCCATTCGCACAATTCGCACTTTGCCTTCGGTGACAATTTCACCGTCGACTACTTTCTCGGTTATGCCGGTGAGATCAACAATCGTCGAGGCTTCGCCCTTCGGCGAATTACCCGCATCTAGAAATACTTCAACGCTGTCGCCAAGATAATCGAAAGCTTGCTGGCAAGTTGTCGCCGCTGGCTCACCAGTGAGATTTGCGCTCGAGACCGCGAGCGGACCGGTTTCCGCAAGAAGTGCAAGCGCAATCTTGTGATCAGGCATTCTAAGTGCAACTGTTCCCTTGGTTTCTCCGAGTTCCCAAGTGAGTGCAGGTTGAGCTTTCAAAATCATGGTTAGTGCTCCGGGCCAAAATGTTTCGGCAAGTTTGCGTGCCACCTGAGGCACAAAATCCGCGAGAGCGTTGAGAGTGTCTAGGTTTCCAATAAGCACCGGCGGTGGTGATTGCGCAGTGCGGCCCTTTGCATCCAGCAAGGCCTTTACCCCAGTTGGAGAAAATGCATCCGCTGCGATTCCATAAACAGTGTCGGTCGGTAGAACCACAAGTTCGTTTCGCTGCAGAGCCACCTTGGCTAATCGCATTCCAGTGAGAAGGTCGGTGTCAACGGAGCAGTCAAAAACTTTTTGCATCTCTGCGACCCCTGTCCTTTACTTTCTTGCGGTCACCGAACGGTATCTGTCGGTCAAATCTTTGTGAGGCGCAACTTCACGCCATCCATCTGCCAATAGTAATTCACTCACCTGTGCCGATTGTGAGTCGGCGTGCTCGATGATCAAAGCCCCGTTTTCGCGCAAGAGACGCTTGGCAGTTGCTGAAACCACACGAATTACATCCATTCCGTCGATCCCCCCGTATAGAGCCAAGCTCGGATCGAACAGGTGAACCTCAGGGTCTACTGGAACCATATCGACAGGTATGTAAGGCGGATTCGAAACAACCACCGAAACTGAGCCATTCAGAGCATTGAAACAATCGGCGAGGTCGCCTAATTGAAGTTCCGCTCCGGGGTACCTGGCAAAATTCTTGACCGTGTAGGCATGGGCCTCCTGCGACTTCTCTACCGCAAAGACTTTAGCGTTCGGCACCTCGGTGTGCATGGCCAGGGCGATAGCCCCGCTTCCAGTGCCCAGATCGACAGCCACCGGATCGGGCAACTCTAATGAGCGAAGCTCGTCGATTGCCAACTGAACGACAGATTCAGTCTCTGGGCGAGGAATAAATACCCCCGGGCCAACGCTGAGTTCGAGTTGACGAAAATAGGCAACTCCGGTGAGGTGCTGCAGGGGCTGGCGGGCAAAGCGACGGCCAAACAGGTCATTTAGCTGCTTTAGTTTGTCTTCGGCAATCTCTGCATCGGTGATAACTTCCGACTGAACCTGTCCTCGAGAAAGATTGAGTACGTGGCCGACTATGAGCTCGACATCGACTTGTGGATTTTCGATTCCAGCAGCAGTTAGTTTTTCCACCGCGTGGTTGATTACTTCACGAAGAAGCATTAGTTACTTCTCGGCACCGAGTGCTGCTAGGCGCGCTTCTTCGTCCATCTGAATTGCCGACTGAACTACCGGCTCTAGTGCCCCGTCCATTACCTGATCTAGGTTGTAAGACTTATATCCGGTGCGGTGGTCTGCAATTCGGTTTTCCGGGAAATTGTAAGTGCGAATGCGTTCACTTCGGTCGACGGTGCGAACCTGTGACTTACGTGCTGCAGACTGCTCAGCCTCAATGGCCTCCTGTTGCGCGGCCAAAATTCGAGCACGCAAGACTCGCATCGCGGCTTCGCGGTTTTGCAACTGTGACTTTTCGTTCTGCATCGACACCACGATGCCGGTTGGTAAGTGTGTGATTCGCACAGCTGAGTCGGTGGTGTTTACCGACTGACCACCTGGGCCAGAGGAACGGTAGACGTCGATACGAATATCGTTCTGACTGATTTCTACTTCTTCAGGCTCATCTACTTCAGGGAAAACCAACACTCCGGCGGCTGAGGTGTGAATGCGACCCTGAGTTTCGGTGACAGGCACGCGCTGAACTCGGTGAACACCACCCTCGTACTTTAGGTGAGCGTAAACTCCCTGGGCTGGATCAGTGGTGTTTGCTTTGATGGCCAGCTGAACATCCTTGTAACCGCCGAGATCGGATTCGTTCTTGTCGAGAATCTCGGTCTTCCAACCCTTTGAGTTGGCGTACTGGATGTACATGCGAAGCAGATCAGCTGCGAAGAGCGCTGACTCCGCACCACCTTCACCAGCCTTGATTTCCATAATGACATCACGGCCATCGTCTGGATCGCGAGGAATTAGTAGTCGACGCAATTTTTCACGCGCTTCGACCAACTTGGTTTCGTTGCTGGTTACCTCTTCGGCAAAGGCTTCGTCTTCTTTAGCTAGTTCTTTTGCAGCCGCAAGGTCTTCGGTGATTTGAAGCACCGAGTTGTAGGCAGCCACAATCGTGCTCAATTCCGCGTAGCGACGATTGAGTTTTTTAGCCAAAGCAGGATTAGCGTGCACGCTTGAGTCAGAAAGTTTCTCCTGAAGCTCGGCGTGCTCCGCTAAGAGTGCCTGTACCGAATCGAGCAATTAATTACTCGCCGTCTGACCCTGAAGGCACTGGCATTGACTTCTGCACCTGCATTAGGAACTCAACATTGCTTGAGGTTTCCTTCAAGCGGTTGAGCACTAGCTCGAGCGACTGCTGCTGCTCTAGTCCGGCAAGTGCACGACGTAGCTTCCAGATGACCTTGGTCTCGTCTGGGCCCATCAACATTTCTTCGCGACGGGTACCCGATGCGTTGACATCCACGGCTGGGAAGATTCGCTTGTCGGCAAGTGCGCGTGACAAACGGAGCTCCATGTTTCCCGTGCCCTTGAACTCTTCGAAAATGATTTCGTCCATCTTCGAACCGGTCTCTACAAGTGCGGTAGCAAGAATGGTTAGCGATCCACCGTTTTCGATGTTACGTGCGGCACCGAAGAAACGCTTTGGTGGGTAAAGTGCTGCTGAGTCCACACCACCAGACAAGATACGGCCAGATGCAGGGGCGCTCAAGTTGTAGGCACGTCCCAAACGAGTAATTGAGTCGAGAAGCACAACAACATCGTGACCAAGTTCAACCAAACGCTTTGCGCGCTCGATTGCCAACTCGGCAACAGTGGTGTGATCCTCTGCAGGACGATCGAAGGTTGAAGCGATAACTTCACCCTTTACCGTGCGCTGCATGTCGGTAACTTCTTCCGGACGCTCATCAACCAAAACCACCATCATGTGAACTTCTGGGTTGTTGGTGGTGATTGCGTTGGCGATTGCCTGAAGAACAAGTGTCTTACCGGCCTTTGGCGGCGAAACGATAAGTCCACGCTGACCCTTACCTATTGGTGAAACCAAGTCGATGATTCGGGTGCTGAGCTTCTGCGACTCGGTCTCTAGGCGCAAACGCTCCTGAGGGTAGAGCGGAGTTAGCTTGCCGAACTCAACGCGAGCACCGGCTTCTTCAAGAGTCTGGCCGTTGACTGAGTCCACGCGCACGATGGCGTTGAACTTCTGACGACCCTGGCCTTCGCCTTCCTTAGGCTGACGAATTGCACCGACAACAGCGTCACCCTTACGCAGGTTGTACTTCTTTACCTGACCAAGTGAAACGTAAACGTCGTTGTTGCCAGGTAGGTAACCGCTGGTGCGGACGAATGCGTAGTTGTCTAGTACGTCAAGAATTCCGGCAACCGGCACCAAGATGTCGTCCGGTGAGATCTCCGGCTCAACTTCATCGCGGTCGTTGTTGCGGTTGTTGTTGCCTCGACGGTCACGGAAGCGATCACGGTTGCGGTTGCGATTGCGGTTGTTGTTGCCGCGACGCTCGTCGTTGAAGTCACGCTCGTTGCGTGAGTCATTGCCGCGAGTTTCGTTGTCTTTGTTTGCAGACTCTTTCTTTTCTGCGCGCTCGCCCTTGTCGGCGTTGTCGTTGCTCTCTGCAGGAGCCGCGCCTTCCTTAGCTGCACCATTTGAACCAGAACGACGGTTGCGGGTGTTGCGCTTTGGCTGGTCTGAAGATTCTGTGTTTGATTCTGCTGCTGCCTCAGCCGCTGGGCGACGAGTTCTCTTTACTGCAGTGGTTTCCTGGATTTCATCCATGATTAATTACTCTTTCTGATTTCGCATATTCGGCTGTCTTGACGTTTTAGGTTTAGACAACTCGTGCGTTCGCAAGATTTGCGATTTAGGGATACACCCAAAGCTCTCTGATTGAGGCTTATTTACTGGTGCGTTACTACTGTAGCACCCTTGAAGTCCACGGCGAGCAGCAAAGCGCGCCACTGTGGATACTTTTCGGCTGCCAGCTTGGCCGCAGCCAAGCGTTCTGCTGGGTCGCTGGCCAACACCAGCACCGATGGGCCTGCCCCTGAGACCACTGCCGCGTGGCCATTTTCGCGCATTAGCTGTACCAGAGCGTTGGTCTCCGGCATAGCCTCTGCTCGGTAATCCTGGTGCAGGCGATCCTCGGTAGCCGCCAAAAGTAGCTCTGGGCTCTGAGTCAGAGCAGCGACCAAAAGCGCTGAGCGAGAAACATTGAAGACCGCGTCTTCGTGAGGCACCGACTCCGGCTGCAGCGAGCGAGCCTTCGCAGTGGACATGGTGTGCGATGGCACGAGCTCGAGCGGAGATACTCCACGGTGCACAAACAACTTCTTGTTGTGTGGTCCGGATTCGTCTTCCCACGCGATGTTGAGTCCACCGAAAAGCGCAGGAGCAACGTTGTCTGGATGCCCCTCGAGTTCGGTAGCGAGTTCAAGCAGATCACTGTTGCTCATAGAAACGATTCCTTCGAGCAACCCCTTAGCCGCGATGATTCCGGAGACAACCGCAGCACCAGAAGAACCCATTCCACGGCCGTGCGGAATGATGTTGTGCGCTTTGATTCGAAGTCCTGGCATTTTCTGCCCGAAGTGATTGAAGGTGTGCTGAATGCACTTCACGACTAAGTTGTTTTCGTCGGTTGGTACTTCACCAGCACCTTCGCCATGTACCTCGACGATGACGCTGTTGTCGGCAACCGCTTCGACTTCTAGCTCGTCGTAAAACGCGAGCGCCATTCCAAGCGTGTCAAAGCCCGGGCCGAGGTTTGCCGAAGTGGCAGGTACTCGAACCGAAACTTTTCTTCCGACAATCGACATGACTTATGCCAATCCCAAGCTCTCAGCAACTTCAGCCGCGTTGTTGTTGACCACGGTCGGCTGAATATCGCCGCCGTTTTCATCCTTGAGCGCCCAACCGGCATCCTTGAGGCCGTGACCTGTTACGGTAACCACGATGGTCTTACCGGCAGCGTCGCCACCCTGCTGCGAAGTCTTGTACAGACCGGCCGCACCGGTAGCCGATGATGGCTCAACAAATACACCAACCTCATTTGAAAGGAAGCGGTGCATCCAAAGAATTTCCTTGTCGCTAACCGCACCAAATCGACCGCGGCTGCATTCCTTGGCCGACTGTGCAAGATCCCACGAAGCCGGGTTTCCAATTCGAATTGCGGTAGCGATGGTTTCCGGGTTCTTCACCGGTGAACCCTGAACAAAAGGAGCTGAGCCTTCAGCCTGGAAACCCCACATCTGCGGCACTTCTTTGATTCGACCCTCGTTGAAGTCTTCTAGGTAACCCTTGAAGTAAGCCGAGTAGTTTCCAGCGTTACCGACAGGGAGAACGTGAAGGTCTGGTGCGAAACCTAGCGCGTCGACAACTTCGAAAGCTCCGGTTTTCTGTCCTTCAATTCGATCTGGGTTAACTGAGTTCACTAAGTGCACTGCATAGTTGGCAGCAAGATCACGAGCGAGGTCCAAGCAGTCGTCGAAGTTTCCGCGCACCTGCAAAATCTGTGACTTGTGCGCAACCGCCTGCGACAATTTTCCAAGCGCGATCTTGCCTTCAGGAATCAAAACGACTGACTGAATTCCTGCAGCTGCTGCATAAGCCGCAGCCGATGCAGAGGTGTTTCCAGTAGATGCACAGATAACAGCCTTAGCACCGTGACCGATTGCTTTTGAAACTGCCATGGTCATACCGCGATCCTTGAATGAACCCGTTGGGTTCATACCTTCGACCTTGAGCATGACGCGCTCCGCACCGACAAGTTTTGCTAGCGCAGGCGCTTCAACCAGTGGAGTGCCACCTTCACCAAGAGTGATGATTGGGTTGTCTTTACTGATGTCAAGACGATCGATGTATTCGCGAATAACTCCGCGCCACTGGTGTGCCATTAGATTCCTTCTACTCGGATAACTGAAGTAATTGATTCGACCGCATCGCTAGCGGCGAGAGCTTCGACAACTTTCTGCAGTGCAGCATCGGTTGCTTCGTGAGTACCAATTTCCAACATCGCCGCATTGCGACCAGCTACCGGCATCTGCTCGACAAACTCAATTGAGACATCGTTCGCGGCAAAGAGGTTCGCGATCTTGGCGAGCACACCAGGCTGATCGGTGGCCTCAAGAGTGATCTGGTATCGAGTGTGAATGCGGTCAATCGGCAAGATTGGCAGATTCGCGTGCACGGAATCGGCAAGGCCAGGGCCACCGGCCACGTGGCGCTTAGCCGCACTGACCAGGTCGCCGAGTACGGCACTTGCGGTCTGGGTACCACCGGCACCGGCACCGTAGAACATGAGCTGGCCGGCTGCCTCGGCTTCGACGAAAACAGCGTTGAATGCGCCATGCACCGAACCAAGCGGATGGGTACGTGGAATCAAAGTTGGGTAAACGCGAACCGAGACACCCTCTTCGCCGTGCTTGTCGGCAGACAAACGCTCGGCAATTGCGAGCAACTTAATGACGTAACCATCACGCTGTGCCGCTTTGATTTGCTCCGGAGTGACCTTGGTCATTCCCTCGCGGTAGACCTTTTCGATAGGAACTTCAGTGTGGAAAGCAAGGTAAGCAAGAATCGCAGCCTTTTGCGCGGCGTCGTATCCTTCAACGTCCAAAGTTGGATCGGCTTCGAGGTAACCAAGTTTGGTTGCTTCTGCCATCGCTTCTTCGAGAGATATGCCTGCAGTATCCATGCGGTCAAGAATGTAGTTGGTTGAACCATTCACAATTCCCATGACGCGTGTGACTTTGTCGCCTGCGAGAGATTCACGAAGCGGACGAATAATTGGAATTGCTGCAGCAACCGCTGCTTCAAAATAAAGTTGTGCGCCAACCTGCTCTGCGGTGTCAAACAACTCAGTTCCGTGGGTTGCTAGCAGTGCCTTGTTCGCGGTAATTACATCACTGCCCGAATTTAGCGCTTGCAAGATATAAGTGCGAGCTGGTTCGATGCCACCCATAACTTCGATAACGATGTCAGCGCTGAGAATTAGCGCCTCTGCATCGGTAGTCAGTAGCTCCGCAGGTACGCCCTCGGCGCGCTTCGATTTGAGATCGCGCACGGCAATACCGACAAGCTCCAATTCGGCACCAACTCGAGCGGCAAGTTCCGCCTTGTTCTCAGTTAGCAAGCGAGCCACCTGAGCACCGACCGAGCCAGCCCCCAGTAGCGCAACGCGCAGTGGACGATATTCGTTCATTACTCTTCCTTAGTCGCCTGATAGCGGATGTCTCTGGTAAACAAGTCTGCCTCGGTTTCGGCCCGAATGATAAGTCTGGCTTGTCCTTCGCGAACTGCGACGACGGCAGGCTTGGTCAAAAAGTTGTAATTATTCGACATTGAATAGCAGTAAGCCCCGGTAGCAGCCACGGCGACTAGGTCGCTTGGAGCGATGTCGCTCGGCAGGTAGTCCTCGCGCACCACGATGTCACCGCTTTCACAGTGCTTACCAACCACTCGAGCGAGAGCCGGATCGGCGTTGGTGGAACGAGAAGCCAAAATTGCATGGTAATCGGCCTGGTAAAGAGCCGGACGCATGTTGTCGCTCATTCCGCCATCAATAGAGACGTACTTGCGAATCGCGTCGGCTTCGGAAACCTGGACATCCTTGATGGTGCCAACCGTGTAGAGAGTCACACCAGGGTTTCCGGCAATTACTCGGCCCGGTTCGAAAGCCAAAACCGGCACTTTGATGCCGTGCTTGTGGCACTCCACCTTGACCGCCACTGCCAGAGCTTCGGCAAACTCATGGATACCCGGTGCGTCGTCGGCAGGTTTGTAGTTGATACCGAATCCACCACCGAGGTTGAGCTCAGGAATTTCACCGCCCTTGGAAAGTTCAGCGTGAAGTTTGACTAAGCGCTTGACGGATTCGACAAAGCCTTCTTTCGCGTGAATCTGCGAACCAATGTGGGAGTGAAGTCCGATGAACTCGAGATGAGAGTGCGAACGAATCTTTGCGACCAGATGAATCGCGTCGGCAATTGACACACCGAACTTCTGATCTTCACGCGCGGTAGCCAAGAAGTCGTGAGTGTTTGCATGCACTCCGATGTTGACACGCAAACGAACTTTTTGAACTTTGTCCTGTGCGGTAGCCGCTGCAGCAATTCGTTCAATTTCAATTTCACTATCGATCACTATTGCACCGACGCCAACAGAAACTGCGCGAGCAATTTCGCGAGTCGACTTGTTGTTACCGTGCACACCAATGCGTGAAGCATCAATTCCACCTGCCAGAGCGGCGGCAAGTTCTCCAACGCTGGCAACATCGATGTTCAATCCAACTTCATTGATCCATGCAGCAATCTCGGTCGACATGAAAGCTTTGCTTGCGTAGTAAACCTTGGCCTCTGTGCCTATTGATTGAGCAACTGACTGAAGGGCACTCTTCACGGCCACTGCACGTGCACGGAAATCGTCTTCATCGATTACGTATAGCGGTGTGCCGAATTGAGCTGCGAGCTCACGCACGCTAACCCCGGCGATGAAGCACTCCCCGGTAGCCTGACGCACAAAATGACGAGGCCAAACGCGCGTGTCAATCGCATTTACATCTGTGGGTTCTTCGAGCCAGTCGGCTGCAAGTGGATTAGGCATCGGTTACATCCTCTCCGGGGCTGAGACACCGAGCAGTTTCAAGCCATTACGCAAGACAATTCCGGCGGCGTTGTTCAGCCAAAGGCGGGTACGGTGAATCGGCTCTACTTCCCCGCCAGATAGCGGAGTTACTCGGCAGTTGTCGTACCAGCGGTGATAGCTGCCAGCTACCTCTTCTAGGTAGCGAGCCACGCGGTGCGGTTCGCGGAATTCAGCGGCCTGGGCCACTACGCGTGGCAGCTCGCTCAACTTGGCCAGCAGTTCACTCTCTGATTGGTGCGAAAGCAGGCCTGGTTCAAAGCTGCTGGTGTCGACACCGAGAGAGGCAGCGTTGTTCTGCACCTGTCGGGTGCGAGCCTGCGCGTACTGCACATAGAAAACTGGGTTGTCGTTGGTTTTCTTTTGCAAAATTTCTAGGTCAATGTCCAGCGATGAGTTGATCGACGATCTGCTTAGCGCGTATCGAGCAGCATCCACTCCTACGTAACCGACCAGATCTTCCATTGTGACCACAGTGCCTGCACGCTTTGACATGCGAACCGGTTCTCCGTCTTTCACAAGATTGACCATCTGGCCGATGAGAATTTCTAAATTTTTTCCTGGCTCATCACCGAACGCAGCACACATTGCCATCATTCGTGGCACGTATCCGTGGTGATCAGCGCCGAGCATGTAAATGCACTGATCGAATCCGCGGCTGCGCTTGTCTAAGTAGTAAGCCAAATCTCCAGCGATGTAAGCGGCATCGCCGTCAGACTTTATGATTACACGGTCGCGGTCGTCGCCAAATGAAGATGAACGCAACCAGGTGGCTCCGTCCTCATCAAAAATGTGCCCTAGTGCACGAAGGCGATCAATTGCCTTCTGCACCGCACCGGATTCATAAAGCGAGTTCTCGTGGAAGTAAACGTCGAAGTCCACGCCGAAGTCGTGTAGTGATTCTCGAATTTCTTGGAACATGAGTTCCACACCTGCCGCGCGGAATTTTTCTTGAGCTTCATCATCCGGTAACGCCAAAATGTCTTCTGCGGTTTCAGCTAAGACTCGATCGGCAATTTCGTTGATGTAATCGCCGGCGTAGCCATCTTCTGGAGTTTCCAAGCCGCGAGCGCGAGCCAAGAGCGAGCGAGCAAAGCGATCGATCTGAGCACCGTGGTCGTTGAAGTAGTACTCGCGAGTAACTTCGGCACCCTGTGCCTCAAATACGCGGGCCAATGCATCGCCAACCGCGGCCCAACGGGTACCACCTAGGTGAATTGGACCGGTTGGGTTAGCCGAGACGAACTCAAGGTTGAGTTTTACCCCGGCCATGTCCGCTCCGCGTCCGTAATCCTCGCCAGCTTCGACAATAGCCTTGGCCAATTCACCTGCCGCAGCGGCACTCAGAGTGATGTTGATGAAGCCAGGCCCGGCGATGTCCACCTTGGCGACCCCTGCTTCTTTATGCAGCTGTTCCGCCAAAAGTTCCGCGAAATCACGAGGCTTCATGCCAAATCGTCCAGCCATCTGCATCGCCACGTTAGTAGCCCAGTCGCCGTGTTCACGGTTTTTTGGCCGCTCGATTACCACCTCGGCGGGTAAATCTAGGGCAGGCAAGCGACCCTCAGCCTGAAGCATCGCAATGATGCGCAGGATGGCAGCAGAAAGATCTGCAGGGGTCACGCTGAGTCCTTAATGAATAATGAGGCCACGAAAGGCCTCCGGCACTGAAGATTTACCTCAATCATACGAGAAAGCGGTTGACCAGCCCTAGGACCAATCAACCGCTTCCTCAGAAAATGACGGCTATTTCACCGCACCAGCGGTTAGACCGCGCACGAAGAATCGCTGAAGTGCGAAGAACACGATTAGTGGCACGATCAGGGCAATGAATGAGCCGGCGGCCACGGTCTGCCAGCCATCACCGTACTGTCCTAACAAACGCAAGAGTTTGTAGGTCATTACCGACTTCTGCTCTCCCACGAATACGAAGGCAATCAGGTAGTCGTTCCATACCCAGAGGAACTGGAAGATGGCAAATGATGCGATAGATGGAATAGACATCGGCAACACAAGCTTCCAGAAGATTTGGTAGTACGAAGCACCATCGATGCGAGCCGCTTCAATTAGCGAAACCGGCAAGGTCATCATGAAGTTTCGCAAGATGTAAATCGCCAGCGGCAGCGCGAATGCCGCGTGCACGATCCAAGCCGAGGCGAAGTTACCTACCAGTTCGATGCCAAAGGTTTTCTTGAGCCAAACCATTGCCTTAAGTACCGGGATCAATGCTGACTGAAGTGGCAAAACCATCAGCGCAACAAGCGAGGCAAAAAGCACCTCGCGACCCTTGAACTCAATGAACGTGAAAGCATAGGCGGCATTCGCGGCGATGATGATTGGCAAAATTGTTGCCGGAATTGAAATCACCAAAGTGTTGAGCAAAGAGGTGAGCATTCCACCTTCAATTGCCTTATCGAATGATGCAGATGACCAAATCTGGTTGAACGGATCTGCAACCGCTGTCCACCAACCCGAAGCTGCAGCTTCGTCTCGATCGCGAAGTGCGGTAATTAAAAGACCGAGAGTCGGCGCTGACCAGACAATCACCAAGAACAAAAGAATAAACGTGGAGCCCAATCGAGCATTACGCAATTTGTTTAGTACTACGTTCATCGGATTTCCTCCTGGTGACGAGCGGTGCGAATCTGAAGCCACATCAGCGGTGCAATGATGATGCAGAGTATGGTCACAACCGCTGCTGATCCGCCCACATTTGATTCGACAAAGAAGAGTCGGTAGTACTCATATCCGAGAACACTGGTGTTGAAGTTACCGCCGGTCATAGCCAAGATGACATCGAAAATCTTCATGACACCAATGACGGTGGTAATAAAGACCGCCATGATGGTGCCTCGCACCTGAGGCACGATTACCCGCAAGAAAATCTTTAGCGGACCAGCGCCATCGATGCGCGCGGCTTCAATGGTTTCTTCAGGAACCGCTTTGATGGCAGCCGAGAGCATGACCATGGAGAATCCGGCGTTTAACCAAATGACCACAATCATGAGCAGGAAGCTGTTTAGGTGCCCGTCCTCAATGGTGAGCAGAGGCTGTGCTTCTCCGCCGAAAAATTCAATTATTGCGTTGACCAAACCGGTCTTTGGTCGTCCAGGAGCTGGGTAGTCGTAGGCGTAGCCCCAGATAGTTCCGGCGGCCACGAAACTGATAGACATCGGCATAAAGATAAGTGACTTCATCACTTTCTCTCGCTTAGGTCCTACGTTGTTTGACAGGTTTGCGAAAACTAGTCCGAAACCGACAGTGATTGCCGGAACGAATGCCACCCAGAGAAAGTTGTTGAACAAAATTTGCAAGAATCTTGGATCGGTAAATAGTGTCGTGTAGTTTTCAAAACCGATGAAGTTCTTCGCTTTTTTATCGAAGAATGACCAGGCGATGGTTTGCAGCAGCGGCAAAACAGAAATGAGAATTAGCAAAACTGCTGCTGGAAGTAAAAATGAAACTGCGCGGAGTTTTTCCTGCCACTTTGCCGGAAGTCTGGTAACTAGAAAATTGAGCAACCAGTAAATTCCCCAGCTGGCTACCGCTCCGATGATAATTGCGGCTATGCCGACAAAAATGTCGCCGAAAGCAAATTCTGAACGACCCATTTAGGTTCTCCGTTGATCCGTGAAGTTTGTATCGAAAAGACTAGTGGCGGGGCGTTAGCCCCGCCACTAGTTTTGGTTTTTCTTAGCCTGTTAGTACTTGGCGTCTATTCGCGCTGCGGCTTCGGCCCATGTGGCCTTGCCCGCTACGAAGTCGGTGCCTGCTAGCCAGAACTCAGCGTTTACCTCTGATGGCATCTGGTCTGATGCGTCGAAGCCGAACAATGGAGCGGCAGCCATAGCTTCACCGATCTTCTTGTTTAGCTCGTTAGGGTAAAGCGATACGTCGA
>JACCDN010942795.1_pt1 | contig 17192 bp, 17 predicted proteins | sample 7441691 | NCBI WGS metagenome assembly JACCDN01 (sample SAMN15323439, study PRJNA562643) | freshwater metagenome | isolation source: river surface water | place: USA:Blue River Watershed | collected 2017-08-16
AACTGATTTGACAAAGTTAATCTTATTTTTGTCAGCAAGTCGTCTAAGTGTCTGGTCTGAGATTCCGATGGTAGCTTTAACTTTTTTACCAGAGATGTATTTAGCATCCATACATAATAGATATTCAGATAACTTTAAATAGTATTATAAATAATTTATATGTTACTACCACTGAAATAATAATATTTCAGTATGTTTAATAATAAAAATGGACAGCTGTTAAAAGCCTTTCTCTGAACATGTTGATGTGGCAAAAACTTTGTCAACTTTCTTTAACTCGTCTAACATGCCACCAGAAAAACAGTTATCAAAAAAGACAAAAAGCTGACATTTAACATCTTTTACATCTTCGTAAAACTCTTTGTCGGTATAACTTCCTTTTTTGTCTCCATCGCAGTCATACATACACAGATAACTGTTTCCTTCGCCATCACCATTCCCATGACCTGACACAACTATGGCAACTGTGTCATTCTCTGTTATCTTTGACAACAGTTTTGTTATTCTATGTCTGACATGTTTCTCTGTTGCTAAGCCACTGTAATGTGGGTAGTTCTCTTTATGTTTATCACCATATACATATAACTTGTACTCTTTCTTTTTAAAGAATTGGTACCAAGACGTCACATCTTCATCACAGAAATTGAGATCGCCTATCGACTTGTAATCAGATACACCTATTAAAATAGCATATTTCTTACCGACAGAACTTCCACCAATGCTTTCGTACTTGGGTTCAGATAGATTGCTATAAGTCTGATTGGCATACACATCTAAAATTCCTTTCTTCATAAAGTATCTAAAGAGTATATTATGTGCAATACATAACTTCTCTATGCAACTTTTATTATTGAATAAACAACACTAAAGACACAATATTTATTGCAAATACACATATGAAAGTCTTTGATCTTGATACCGGCAATACTATTGTTGTTGGAAACAATGCAAAAGAGAACTTTGAAATAATTGATACGTATGACAAGTCATCTCTATGGTTTCATGTTCACGATTTGCCGTCATGCCACGTTCTTCTTGTTGGCAAAGATTTTAGCAGAGAAGAGATTAACGAAGCGGCATCAAGATGCAAAATGCACTCTAAATACAAAAATTTTAAAGTTATAACTGTTGAATATCTCGAACTGAAATATGTTAGAAAAACAACTACGCTTGGAATGGTCACACTTGATAAAACACCTACACTAATTAAAATATAGTTATGATTATTAACAAAAGTCTATAATCATATTAACTTAGTGTGTATTCTCTTTGATTATATATGTTCTCTTATATCTATTTTACAACTAGGACACACATGGTGGTAGTCTCTTATCCATGGCATAATACAGTCAGTATGGAAAACATGTTTACATGGAAGTTCAATGATTTTATCTTTGTCTTCTAACTCTGAATAACATATTCCGCATTTATCATCAGAATCTCCTTTATGATATTCAGTATGTCTTAATTTATGAATGTCTTCTGGAGAGAGAGGAACTTTGACGTCTTCCAGGCTGTTTGAATCTGGCACCGGATCGAGTATCGCCATAAGTAGAGACAGAAATCTGTATTCACTTATTAGACTTGTGATATATTCAGTTCTTTGCAAACTCTCTGCTAGTGTCAATATATTATTGATATCTCTTTGTCGATAAATATTATGATTAGGCAGAACAATATTGTGATTTGCTCTGTTTAACGTATTGTTAGAGTATCTCGAACCGTTAATAAAATCTAGTAGATACTCTCTTGTCAATATGTCAGTTACGCCTATTTCTATTAGTTTTTCATTCATATACTAGTATAATATAAATAACTATATTATAAAAGTATATACAATTGCTTTTAAGTACTCTATAAAAGAAAATCTAGACAAATATGTTCAGGTTTGTCTAAATATTTAACTACTGTTGTTAATCTACTAATCTTGTTGCAGATCAAAAACTCTCATGCTATTCATTTTGTTATTCATGTCGCCTATTCTTTGGAAAATCTTGTTTCTTTCGTAAGAGTAGTTACATAATATCTTAACATCTCCAGTGAAATTCTTTTGAGAGTGTAAAGTTGTACACGTTCTTGTCGGCAGTTCAACAGATCCTACTTTATTACTAAATTTACCAGCGTCTGCTACATCTCCACAACCGTAATATATCTGGTTTCTGTTATACACATTTATGTCGTCGTATAGTTTAGCACATCTCTTATGGTCTATCTTGTCCATTATATAGTTGTACCAGCTATTATTATTATAACTGGTTAACAAAAAAAACAGCAATTAAATATTTAAGCAATTCACTTTTCAAAATAAATGCTTTTAATACAGTTATATTCTTCGACATAATTCTTTTTAAATTTTCGTCTGTATCTTTTTTTGTCTTTTTTATATTTGTCATCTTTTTGATCTGTTTTCGTCCATACCCATATTGGTCTTACGACAGATTTTCCAACATTACCATGCCCAATAACACCAAGATATTTGCTGCTTTTAAAATACCCTGTAACAAAAAGTATCATTGCTTCAACAAATAACTCTGTTTTTTTGAATTTGCCGACATCATTTACAATGTCTTCTATATTAATAGCCATATGTCCATTTATCTCAAGTTTTCTCCATGCTATAATAAGCCATCGTATTAACATATTACAGAACCATTCTGTTTTTTGCTTGTACTTACTGACAGACTGTGTTTCTTCTTCGCTATAAACTTCTAAAAGAAAGAAAGGCGGGCTTGTGAATATTAGATCATAAGTTCTAGTTAAACTTGCTTTCTCAAACGGCGTTGTAGTAACACTAAACTTTGTTTTATCTTTTGCCAGCCTTTCTATTATCTTTGGATAGTTTGTGGACATACACTGACTTGGATCAAATCCATTATAATACTGAAGTCTATCTTCGTGTGCAATGGCAGCAATCAATCTGTCTCCCCAGCCAGCAGATATATCTAATACTTTTTTTGCATTAAAAAACTGGTATACAGATAAAGCTAATGTTAGTTTAAAGTTCGTACATTCTCCTTTTTTGTACAGAAGTTCTCTCATATTTACCCAGTTAATATCCTTACGCTTGTCGATTAGCTCTTTGATAAGACTGAAAAGAAACTTGTTATTATTAAACGATCTGTACGGCGACATGTATGAATGGTATTTTTTGCAATGAATTCGACATGCTTCTGAAAAGTAATCGGACAGTATGTTTATCTTCTCATAATCTCTGTCGTCATTATTAAGAAACATCATGTATTCTTCTTTAAACTTCGAATCAATTAATTTGCTCTTGAACTGATCTATATTTTTAATCTCGAACTCATCTTTTGTTGTCTTGCTTTTGTACTCTTTAAGATTCGAAAAAAGTGTGTCTATATCATATTTTATATATTCTTTCTTATATGGGAATTCTATGCTACGTCTTATACGTTTTATTAAGTTGAATATGTCTCCATCATTCTGTATTGATGAATAGTTATAGTTAATCTCCATATATTTGCCAAAGATAACATTATTTTAGCAAAACAGTAATTAAACATTTAGACAAATATTTAATTAGTTTTCTAGACGTTTTATACTTGATTCTATGTTAAATTAAGTGTAATAGGCTAAAAATTCAAACAAAGCTCGTATCTAAAAGAAAATCTGTCTAGATTTTCTGTTAGAATTAAATATTTAGGCGGTTCAGGACATTGTCCAGAATTTCTTTTGCAGTCTTAATGAGTTGCAGTCTTAATGAGTAATAGTCTTAATGAGTAATGTTGTGACAGAATCTGTCATACAAATAGAACGGATAGTCAATATCTGGACAATGAACAAATCTGTTATACAACTTTTCTGTAGTAATATTGTGTGTCATGACTGAAAACATGTTTTTTGTCGCTGTAATAAAGTTTGTTACCAGAGGATAAGTTGTGAACATTTCGTTGAAGTTATTGATTTTTTGATAATCAAAGTAGTAACAACACGCAATAATCATAACAGATATTGCGGCACTGTACAGTATTCTGTTCAAAATAAATGCCTGCCTACTATATTTAAAATTGTACTTGAATATCTCTTTAGGCATATAAGTTCTTATATTGCCTCTTCTCATCATCATATAGTTCCTAAATCCATTTGTAATATGATCTATAACTGACATGTAGTTGCCTTTGTAATTAATGTTATACCATGATGCAAAGTCTGTAATAACTTTTTCTGACATATTTATCTTGTTAATGTTTTCACCTATGTTCTTATCAAAATTAATCATCACCGCCAGCACAAGAAACGTTCCTGGGCTTTTGTCTGAACTGTACTGTTTCATAACAGTGTCGAGTTCAGTGTAAAAATCAGACAATTCGCTTTCAGAATATTTGTTGCGGTTGATTAAAACATCAGTGTACTTGTCAAACACAAAATTGTCAATGCTTGTCATTATACATAACAATACATATACGCCTTTATATATTTAATAGTGATCTTGACGACAACATATTTGACACTCTACACCATATTTTATCTGTGACAACTATATATAGATGCGCAGTTCAGAAAAGAAAACGCAGACTTGTGGATATGGCAAATATCATCGTTCGTTTGGCATTGGCGACGAGATGAGGACACCACTTTTAGACAGCATGACTGTAAGAACAAGTATTGGCTCAACTCCGATAACAACTATTAATATAGAAGATTTCTTCACATCAGGATCAGCCGTCAATATAACATCAGCATATAATCCTCCTAATATGAGAACGTTTGTCACAATAGATGGTGGTGTTACTTATGCCATTGCAAACATAGTGTATCCCAATCCTCACTCAGGAGGCCCGCCTATAACTATACAGTTCGTTGGGATTGATGGAACAGCATTGACTGAAACACAATCATATATGCCAGAGTTTGTTGTCGCTGGTTATAATGCAAGCCTTTTACCTATAGTGAGTTTTTCTGGAGTTCCGACAACACAAAAACAGCAGTTCTTTGACGGCTATTCAACTTGTCTTTGGTATGCTGCATTTTTATGGGAACAGTTCGGTCGCGCAGGTATTCTCGGCAAATCAGTTGTATTTCCTTTTGTCATGAACGTGCCTATCGTTAACGCATTTTGGAACGGACACTACATAACTTTCGGAAGGTCTGCTTTGCCTGCAGGAAATGTGCTAACTGGATTTGATATTGTAGGTCATGAGATTACACACGGAATTATTGACGCCATTGGCAGTAACAACTATTTTGGTGAATCAGGATCAATTAATGAAGCAATGTGTGATATAATTGGCACGACTTTCGAGAAATATTTTGATAGCAAGACAGGAAGATCGCTTTTTGACTGGACTATTGCAGAAGATCCATTTGGATCACCACTGCGTCATTTTGCAGATCCAAATATTGATAGTAACTCTAAAAACTATTATGGAAATTTCTGGGGTGACACGTCAGATCCGATTGACAATGGCGGAATATATACGAACATTGGATGTATAACGTATCTTTTCTATCTATGTGTGGCCGGTTCAAGTGGAGTCCAGACTAATGACTTTGGTGCAGATTTTAATATTGTTGGTCCATTATGGCCCATGAACGACTTCATTAAATGGGTATATTACTCATATCCAAACTCGTTAGGTGCAGACACATATAAACCAATAAAGTATGAAGCCGATTTTAAAGAGTTTGTGTCAACACTTGTATACAATTTTCCACTATTTTCAACTCAGTTTGGTGTTGACAAGGAACTGTTAGTCACATTTAAAGATGTACTTGACGCATTAGAGATAAAATTAGTAGAATATGTACCTTTTGATCCGAAAAAGTTTAAAAATAGATCTCCGTACTATGTAAGAGAAGTACAGAGACCAGAGACATCAGTAGCATATATGCCGAAGAAACGTGTAAATATATTCTCGCTGGTCACTCAACCATCTGGAGGTTCTTACCAACCACGTAAATTTCCTAAATTCTTGTCAAGCTGAAGTCATAGATAACTGTAACATGCAGTTGCTCTTTTATTGGTTGTAATCAAGGATAGTCTAGATTTGTAGTTGCATAACATATCTATTTTTACTGCGATTTTTAATGTCAAACAATAGATTTAACATTAAAAGCTTTAATGTTGAAGAGTAAAATCGTTCAGCTTACAACATTGATCTTGGTACACAAAACGTGTCGTTATTATCTCTGCATAATCTAAACACTCTGTTTTTCTGTTCAGGCACATTTAGATCTTCTCTGAAAGTAACACATTTATTATCATTGTCACATAACATATTGCTTTCACAAATCTGTCTGCTGCCATCACTTTTTCCACAGTAACTTCCATTGTCTTGATTAACAACGTATGCCGGTTTTTCTACCTCTCTTATTTGTGTAACAACAGGACTTCTATATATGACAGGATCAGAATAAAACTGCCTCAACCCCCAAATAGGAGGCGAATAACTGTCTCTATTGAAACCACTATCCCATCCTCTATTGAAACCGCTACCCCATCCTCTAATACGGCCGCGGCGACCTCCAGTCTGTTCTTCTGTTTTAGTTGTGTCTATATTTTGCATATACAATCCTATAATATTAAGATTAATATTATGACGTACAAATATATGGCTATTCATATAGTAATTCAAAACCATAGCTGTCGACAAAACTCGAAAATTTGTAATTGATAGTCAATGTGTTAACATCTGTGGTATATGTGATATTTATAGCGAGTTTTGATATGTTTATTAACTTTTCTGGATCAAATACACGCAGATTTTTATGGACTTCGACTCTATTGTTTTCGATAATAATGTGCATAGGATTTGCCTCGTGAACATTTTCTAGTTCAGTTACGATATATGTCTTTTCTATGTTCATGCTGTTCAGTTTTTGCAAAACAGCTTTTAGAGGTATCGAAAGTGGTGTTTGTTGTGACAGTTGCAATATCTCGTTAAAGATGTTGTTGTTTCTGTTTGCCATGTTGCTATAGATATGTTCAAGATACTGAAATATGTTAGTTACTTTGTAATCATCAATTACAACATTTTGTCTATGAAAATCTGTAAGAAGTTGTTTTAGAATCTTTTCTTGTTCTCTTTTAGAACTTTTGTATAGAGGGAACAACTCATTGAAAAACTGCTCCTTTGTTATTATTTGTGAAAATTCGTCATCATTAAAATTTATGTCATGATCTATATCCATTCCGTTATATAATCGGATCATAATATATTATATACGGATAAACTTAATATTGTAATACAATATTAGTTCTATGGCTAAATAAATTTGAAATAATTATATCTTAAGCCGTTTACTATATATGTTGAATATCTACATACAATGCCTAAACGCAGTGAAGAGAGCAAATCTGGATGGAAGTCTTACCAAGATCTGAACGACGTTGTTATCAGGAATCCAAATGCAGTCGCAGAAAACCAAACTAAAGAGCTTGCTGACAAACCAAAAGTTAAGCATGTTGGAGGAAGAGCAACATATGACGAAGACGGCAATATTGTTGTCAAGACAAGTACTATCACAAAAGAAGACGGTCTTCGCATCTCTAAAATTCGTAACAGACTCGGTATGAAGCAGAAAGAGTTTGCACTCAAGTTTCAAATTCCAGAAAACGATCTGTCTGAACTTGAAGCCGGCAGAGGAAAACTGACTCCTGCAGTGTCTAGAATTATGAACTTTGTGAGGCAAGAAGAGAAAAAAGTAGTAGAATCCACGACAAAATAATTGAAACCAAGACATATAAATAAGACTATATATAATCGCTTGTTACACGATCAGGTTCTCTTGTTACACCATCAGATTCGACTAAAGTATTCTCAAATATTTTATTAAAAATCCCATACTTTTTCTTTTTACTTGTTTCTTTTTTACCTGTTTCTTTTAGATCGACGTTGCCGACTGCGGAATTTGATACAACATTCTGTAATGGTAGTTGTTCATCTGTCTGATAATTCTCATCATAACTTTCTTTATATTTATTTGCGTAAACTTTTTTAAGAAGACAAAGTTCTTTCCCAATTCTTTTTATAGCGAGAATTATGTCTTTTTCAGTGTCGGTGATATTACTTTTGTCGCCGCTGGATTTTCTATAATCTAGGATTAGCTTACGACTCATTTTGTTGCGCTGTAATTGTTCGGTCATACTTTTAATCACGCCATGAAATTTACTTCTACATTCTTCTGGTGACAGATTGCCACAAAAAGTGTTACCAGCGTCACGTATTAGTCCGTTCTCAAGTTCTTGTTTTCGTAGTTCATTCTCTTGTTCTTTTCCTGGCTCTTGTCTTTTGACTCTTTGTGACTGGTAATCGATAGATATTAACTCATCAACTTTTATGTGATCGAATATGTCTTTCACAACTGTAATATCGCCGCCTATTTGATGTTTAAGTTGTAAATACTTTGTCTTATATTTCAAGTACTTGATTCCATTATATATATAATAGCATATAATTATTGTGATTGTACGATCTATTTATGTCATGTGTCTGGCTGGCTACATGTGTTATACAGTATAAAGGTTTTTTTGTTATTAAATAGTATGGTCAAGAGAATATTATCATTAGACGGTGGTGGTGTAAGAGGAGTTATTACACTTCAACTACTTAGACATATAGAAGAGACTTATAATATTGTTCTCCATGAACACTTTGATATGTTTGCAGGCACAAGTACAGGCGCTTTGATAGCTAGCCTTATCGCATATAAAAAGATGTCAGCTGGAGAGATATTAGATAACGTATATACTCCAGCAAACTTAAAAGACATAATGTATCAAAGTTATTATGACAAATGGTTTGGTATATTTCAATACAAACCAAAATATTCAGACAAAGGAAAACAAGACCTTATAAACAAGTTTTTACTGGGGAAAGAAGAGCAGATAGCTGCAGTTAAACCAGAAAAAACAGATAAGAAAGAAAGCATACGCGAAACATTGAAAGAAGAGATTAAAAAAGAATTAAAGGAAGAGTTGAAGAGAGAGATATGTCTAGAACTCAGCATGTGCGCTGATAAACAGTCTGTCCAGTTAGATGAAGAAGTCAGATCAGACACAATTCTTTCAGACATAGGTTCGCAAAAGCAACTAAAAGAGAATATACATACTATGTATTGTGTAAAAAAACATCTGTTAATAACTGCGTATGATCCTTCGCAAAAAAAGCCTATATTCTTCAGAAACTATTTTAATATGCCTAATTTCTGTTTGGCAGACGTCTGTAACTCTACATCTGCAGCGCCAACATATTTCCCAGCAGCAAAAGTTACTAATCTTGACGATAATGTAACAAATTGGTATATTGATGGAGGCATATGTAACAACAACCCAGCCAACATGGCATACATTGATATGAAGAAGTTGTATCCAAATGAACATATATCGTTACTCTCTCTCGGAACTGGCATATCTAAATCGAGTTTTGATCCAAACAAAGACAGCAATATAGGGGGGATTGAGTGGATCTTCCAAGACAACATAATAGACACAGTTCTAGATGGCAATCAGCTTATGTCACATCTATGCGTTGAAGAGTTATCGAAAGAGAATAAAGACAAGTACTTAAGAGTAAATAAGTACTTGAAACTGTGTTCAGGGAAGATTGATGACACAACAGATATAAATTACCAGTTTATGGTAAAAGAAGGGACTACGTGGTGGGAAAAAAGCAAAACAGATCTGCATGAATTCTTTTTTGGCAACACGAAAAACAGTAACAAAATTAACAGTGATTAAATATTTACTGTTGCGTATATACCAATACATTATATAAAATAAGTGTTATATATAATAGAGTTATGATTAATGAGTGTATTTCAATGCTTTACGATTTCAAATGTGATGGAGTTCATATAGGAGTTTATAATTTTATAGATCGCAAAACCAAACATATAAGAGGAAGGATAGTCTTGACAGAAGACACTATATATGTAAATTTTTTTGCGACAGGATCGATACGTGACATACTGTATGACGCTAATTTCCGCAAAACAGAGTATCTTAATAAAGATATAAAAGTACATAAAGGGTTTTATACTGCTTATCTCAACTGTAAAGACAGTCTGTGTCATCTACTTGAGCATCTTACATCAAACATAGACACGGAGAACTACACACTCGTTTTGACAGGTCACTCGTTTGGTGCAACGCAAGCCGTATTTGCATCTATGGATATGTTAACGTTCAGTTATAAGTTTAAGGAAAGACATGTAGTATTGCTTTCGTCTCCTCGTGTGGGTGATGATGACTTTGTTAGATATTACCGTGAAAATGTATGTAAATACTACAGTTTTTGTCATATTAAAAACAGAAAAGATATTGTACCACATCTGCCTCCACGGATACTTGGTTATAGAAGCATTAACATAAATGTCGAATATGTTGATACAATGCACATTCACACTATTTATAAAGGCTAGAACTTTTCTAAAAATTGAATAGATAATTATCTAATTGTTGCTATAATTAGATAAGTACGTGATGTCTGGCTTACTTACACAGGAAAAGATATCAGAGTTGATGAGACATGAGAACGTGACTAGAAAGCTGCTTGAGTTTTGGTTTTCGAACAGAAATCTTTGGTTTAATGCAACAGAACAAGATGACAGCACTATAACAAGAAGATTCTATCACTATCTTGATTTATATGCTGCCGAAGATTTTGAAAACGTGCCAGACGACTTGTTAGGAAAGATTATACTTTATGATCAACTAACAAGACACTTTTATAGAAGCGAACCTGAAAAGTGGAAGTTGTATCTTCCTATTGCATGTAGTCTAGCAAAAGACGCAATCGCAAAACAGTTTGACAAGTTCTATTCACCAGCACAGAAAAGTTTTTTGCTTATGCCCTTACGACACAGTGATTCGCTTGCCGATGTAAAGATCGCATTGGAAAAGATTAAAGAGTATATCTCTGTTCAAGAAGACAGTATTTATAAGACATTTTACTATCATACACTGAAAAAGTATGGAAAACTAGAGAATAGAAGACAATTCATGCTTGACAGAAGATCGACAAACCATATTCCCAACTGGCTATTATACTACGCAATTGTTGACAGACGGTTTAAATCTTGGTTCAGCAGTCCTAGATTTATGTATGATTTTGGTGAGCAAGATATAGATAACCTAAATATTACAACGAGAATTTTACGAGAAGACGATATTTTCAACAAGATACATGATACAGTTGTTAAGAACAGAATGAAAACCGTGTGTGTATCACTGTCTGGAGGTGTTGACTCTATGGTAGTACTTACTTCTCTAATTGTTCTTAGAAATATTGGCTTTATTGATACTGTAACAGGATTTCACATTAACTATGGTAACAGATATAAATCTTGGCTAGAGAGAGAATTTGTTGTCAGATTTTGCATCAAACATGACGTGCATCTGATTATACGCGATATAGACGAGATAAAGAGAGATAAGAGATCAAGAGAGATATATGAAGACGTGACGCGCCATGTAAGATACGAGATGTACAAGCTGATTAATATGCCAATATTTTTCGGTCACAACAGAGACGACTGCTTAGAGAATATGGTAACTAACATCAAGAAGAACCAACACTTTGACAATCTGTATGGAATGACAGAGAAGTCTGACATTGATGGCGTGACTGTATATAGACCGTTATTAGAGTTTACAAAAGACAGCATAATTGGGCTGGCAAACAGATTAAATTTGCATCATACACGTAACTCAACACCTAAATGGAGTGATAGATGGAACATTAGAAATGTGTTTCTAGAGTTCGTAGAAGAAAAACAGCCAGGATTTACTAAAGGATTGATGAATATCAGCAGCACATTGGAAGAGACATATAAGATGGTGAACAGCACAATTGAGCATCACATGGGAAGAGTTGATACAACAGTAACAGACAGTAGTATCACGATAAGTATTCCAGACTACGATGGATCTTTTCGAAAAGAGGTATGGAGTGGTATTATTATTGCTGTATGCAAAGAACATGACATATCAGTGCCTACTCACAAAAGTATCTGTAATTTTTTGTGTAGAAAGAATACTGCTACTCCGAGAGTCAATCTTGGCAAGAACTTGTATGCCGTCTATAGCAGAGCCAATACAGAACGCAAGTCTAGTCACGAAACAGACACAGATCCTCTGTCAAACAGAGTAGTTATCTATTATGTAAAATCAGATGATCCTGTTATACGTAGGAGATAAAATTGAAAATGAGATTGGCTGTATGATTTAATTATAGGACATACATGCGCAAACTATAATGGATTTTCAGGCTCATGTACCACATGATATTGAAGACACTGCAGGAAGATACCGCAAGACTATTGATTCTGCAAAGCGTGACGTGCTTATTCCGATTTTAACAGAACTGTGTGAGAGAATTACAGATAATATTGATGAGAACAGAGCTCTTTTAACTGTTTTGACAAAGAGAAAGGGGACATGGCGCAAGCCTGAGCTGTTGCAACTCTATCAGGAAGAAGTAGAATCTGGTAACTTAATGTATAACAGACATGTGATGAACACTTTAACAAAGAAGACTGGAAAGTCTGATTCTGGAATTGTTTCTATAACTCTTGTTACATCGCCAGGGAGATTTAGTTGCCCACAGGACTGTCATTACTGTCCAAACGAGCCAAACATGCCAAGATCATACGTATCAACAGGACCAAGTCTTTTAAGGGCAATACGCGTAGACTTTGATGTCGTAAGACAGTTCCGGGAAAGAGCATTTACATTGGCAAGTATGGGCCATGATATTACAAAGATAGAGATCATTGTAATTGGCGGGACATGGTCATATCATCCTGTTAGCTACCAAGAAGAGTTCATAACGGGGCTGTACTATGCTGCCAACACTTTCACAGATAAGGAGAAGAGAGAATGTAAGAGTCTTGATGAAGAACTAAAGATCAACGAGACAGCTGGCGCAAGGATTATTGGTATCACACTTGAGACACGTCCTGACCAGATCGTTGACTATCAAGGAAGAGCAAACAAGGCAGAGCTTGAAAGATTTAGACGTTACGGCGTTACTCGTGTACAGTTGGGCGTCCAACACATTAATGATAGAATATTAGAGTACATCAATCGCAAGTGCACAACATTTATTGCAGAATGTGCAATCAGAGTTTTAAAGCAGAACGGGTTTAAGGTAGATGCACATTTCATGCCTGATCTTCCTGGATCTGATTATCTGACGGATTTAGAGATGTTCACGTGGTTGTTTTCAACAAGCAATGAGACTCTACAGGCTGATCAACTCAAGATATATCCGACAATGACAACGCAGTTTACAAAGATACTAGAGTGGTATAAGAGCGGACAATACGTGCCGTATAGTGATCAAGAAGATGGTAAGTACCTGTTTGATCTTATCGTCTATATCACTACACATGTTCCGAGATGGATTCGACTAAACAGAGTTGTCAGAGATATTCCTGGAACAGTGATTGAAGGAAAGTTTAAGGAGACTAATCTGTATCAGCGAGTGTTAAAGCATATGCAAGACAACAATCTCAAGGGCCAAGACATCAGATTTAGAGAAGTAAAGCTCGAAACTTTTACACATGATGAATGTCAGATTATTGTCAATAGTTACAGGTCGTCAGAAGGAACTGAGTACTTTATCAGTTATGAAGCAGACAACGGCAACAAGTTGTTAGGGTTTGCCAGACTCAGATTTAACGACGACAAAATGTCTCCGCACTTTCCTGAACTAAAGGGTTGTGCTTTGTTGAGAGAGCTGCATGTGTATGGAAAGATGGTTAGACAAAATGCTCACTCTGCATCTTCACAACATATGGGTGAGACTTCACAGCATATTGGTGAGACTTCTCAACATATGGGCATCGGAAAGTTGTTAATGAAGAAGGTCGAAGAGATTGCTATTGCAAACAACTATAGCAAGATTGCAGTCATCTCTGGAACAGGAGTAAGAGAGTATTATAGGAAGCGTGGCTATCATCTCGAAGGCAGTTACATGGTTAAGAGTCTTGGAAACTATTACAGTTATAAGCCAGTTTATGCTCTGTTGGCCGGCATTGCTCTGTTTGCTGGTACTATAGCTATCTATAAGAGATATAATCGTGTATAAGAAATATAAATAATATGCTAAACATATTAGTATATTGTAATTTTATGATATCTAAACAGATAGAGAAGATGATCTTTGATAGAACTGTTAACAAGTTCCAAGAGTCTGAGATAGACTCAGAAGCGAAGCTTGAAAAGTTTATCGACAAAAGATTATGGATTGAGATGCATGCATATGCAAAGTTTAAAAATATAGATGTGTTAAACAGGCCTGTAGATGAAATGATTAGTTTAAGAACAGAAATACTTAATATAATAAAACGAGCATATGACAGTCAAGTCATGCATGTTAGTCTGTCAGACAAAAATATAGAAAAGCTTAGCGACCAATGCAAAGAGAACATGCACAACGCGTTTTGGGATCTTATTGCAGACGATTTACAACAAGAGACAATCAAAACAGATCATATTATTGTTCTTTTAGAAGAGATAAGAGACAGAATAATCAATTTGACACCGAACAATAATAGTTTCAGAGAAGAAACATTGGAAAACATAAATATAAAATATTTAGAAAATCTGTTTAAACATAAACTGTTCTGTAACGATTCGTTACAAGGGATTGTTGGGTTTATTGTTGAAGAAAGACTTCTTAAACTGTGTGCACCTAACTATGACAAAGAGATAAGAGAGTGGTATAATGATATTTGTGAAGAGTTCAAATCAGTACAGCCGTTCCACATAACTGTTCCAAAAATATTAAAAGGAGTGTATAAATATATCGAACTAACTGAACAAGGAATGACAAAAGACAATCTCAAAGCATTTGGCAAGTTTATTGAACGATTATAAAAAAATTGAATACCCTATTATTCTAGAGTAGTCAAATAGCATAGTGTATAACCACTTACCAATCGTACAACAGAGATGCCTTGCGTGTGCAAGTCTTGTGGCGAGTATGACGTCTACGCTCTTCGTATTATGAAGAGCAGCCAAATGTCTTATCGCAACTACTGTTTCAGTAGAGTAAACCTTCCTCACTACTATGAAGATTCTTTAGAAAAATTTACAAAGTATCTTGTGTATGAGAACATCAGATCATATTTTTGTGGTGCGTGTTCGGTAACAGACATGAACTTAATCGTAGATAGAACAAGAACGAAGACAGATGGATTTTGTTCATCGACAAAGGGTCGTCGCAGTTCTAATGACAGATACACGTGTACCAACTGCGGATCTGGTAATGTTTATGAGATTGTAATGAATGGACATCGCATCAATCTCGTTGTGATGAACGGGTCAACAAACAAGACTGCTGTTTCACAAGATTTTAGAAGATCTGGTCTTGTAAAGCCAATCAAGTGGCTGAATGAAGTGTACTACTGTCCAAAGTGTGTTAACATATCTTCTGTTCTTCTTGATTGGGATGCAGTTGATGAAGACAGATATAGAGAGTCACCATGGGCACGTGAACTCGATTATCTCAAGCTGATGTCAGAGATTCGTCAGACAGATAATGTCGAAGACACTGACACAAACAGCGAAATGCTTGACATGTAAAAGAAAATGTTTGCCTAAACTTTTGGCTTTCTATACTTAACTTTTGTTAAGTATAAAATTAACTATACTGTCTAAATATTTTGTTGGCACAAGAGTTTTGATTTAGCGTTTATGCAAATTTTGTGTACAAAGACATTTTTGCTAATATCGTTTAAACAGTTGCTTATTATAGAAAGACTATATATGCATTGTGGTTATGCAAGGCTAGGATCTTGTGGATATGCACAAGAAGGATTTCGCTATAGCGATGTTTTAGAGAACGTAAAAAAAATCAGATTCAGAAACAACTACATGGGCCAAGAGATTGAGACGTGTAATGCAGAAGATTTTCTCGAAAAATCGATCAAAATGCCATCAAAATACAATCCACCAAAGATGCGCACTCTTATGACTGTTGTGAACAACGTCAAATATGCTATCTCTAACATCAGATTTAAGCAGAATGATGTATACAAGACCATACAGTTTTTATGTGTTGACGGCAATAATCTGTCACAATATGAGTTCGAAAATCCAGACACAGTTATAAATCTTGTTAACAGTGATCAGCTGCCTATTGTTAGTACACGTGGAACTAATATGGGCGTTACTGACATGACGAATCTTGATGGTTATTCTGGTAGTCTATGGTACTGTTTATTTTATCATGAAGTATTTAACAGAGTTGGCGTAGTTGATGAAGACAAAGTAGTTTTCTTGTCTGTTGTTAATGTCAAGATGTCAAATGCATTCTGGAACAGCCATTATATGACATATGGAGATGGTAGCGAATCGTCAGAGTTTTCTGCGTTCACGTCTCTTGATATTGTTGGACATGAGGCGTCTCACGGTGTTGTTGAAGCAGCAGGCGGACTTCTTTATAGAGGTGAATCTGGCGCTCTAAATGAATCTATAGCCGACATTTTTGGCACTTGTCTTGAAAAATATTATGACGTCAAGTCAGGCAATACTCTATTTGATTGGGACATGGGTGAAGACATTGGCAGAAATTTAAGATCAATGTCAAATCCAAAGTCAAGACGACAACCAGACACATATAAGGGAACTTATTGGATGAATACATTATTGCCTAGCGACAATGGTGGTGTACATGTGAATTCTGGAGTAAGCAACTATATGTTCTATCTTATGTGTAGTGGCGGTGATGGAGTTAACGACAAAGGCACTAACTATAATATTAAAGAGTGTATCCCGATATTCAAAGCGGGCATGCTTCTGTATAAGACACTAACTGGTGAAGACTCATATAAGAAGCTATACAACACTTGTTCATATAGTGATTATGCAGAATATATCGAAAGTAATTTAGAGCTGTTCAAGAAACAGTTTGACGTAAATGATCGCAAGGCACGCGTAGTTCAAGAAGCGTTAATCGCAACTGGTTTACGTGCAAACAACTTATCTCCTGTTCCAGAACCTGTGCCTGTACCAGAACCAGAACCAGAACCGGAACCAGAACCAGAACCAGAACCAGAACCAGAACCGGAACCAGAATCGAGTTGTTCTGACGACGAGAGCACAGAATGGCCTCAGCCAGATGACACGACGGAAGACGTTCCACTGCCTCAACCAGTGCCAACGCCTCCAGCGCCTCCAGCACCTCCTGTACCGCCGGTGCCTCCTGTACCGCCGGTGCCTC
>JACCDN010889435.1_pt1 | contig 17190 bp, 17 predicted proteins | sample 7441691 | NCBI WGS metagenome assembly JACCDN01 (sample SAMN15323439, study PRJNA562643) | freshwater metagenome | isolation source: river surface water | place: USA:Blue River Watershed | collected 2017-08-16
AATCTTTGGCTGAAAGGATGCGCCAACAAAATATACTATTGCCAGAGATAAGTGTTATTGAGCGCATTTGTGCAGAGGCTATAACTCACGCCATTAGACATATTCATCAATCTTTAACTGAATTGTTATCTGACAATCATCGCCAGAAACTTGATGATTTATTTAAATTTAAAAATGGCGCCAAGATCACTTGGTTATCATGGTTAAAACAATCGCCGGTCAGACCAAATTCACGTCACATGCTTGAGCATATAGATAGGCTCAAAGTTTTACAGGCCATAGATCTGCCACCAAACATTGGTCAGAAAGTTCATCAAAATCGCCTTCTTAAAATTGCTAGAGAGGGCGGTCAAATGACAGCAGCAGATTTAGCTAGATTTGAACCGCAACGTCGTTATGCAACGCTAGTGGCGCTTGTTACAGAAAGTACGGCCACAATCATAGATGAAATTATTGACTTACATGATCGCATCTTGGGCAGGATATTTAATATTGCGAAAAACCGTCATCAAAAACAGTTCCAAGAATCTGGAAAAGATATTAACAACAAGGTCTTGCTGTATAGCCGCATTGGCCAAGTTTTATTGGCGGCGAAGCAAAATGGTAGTGATCCATTTGTTGCTATCGAATCCATAATTCCATGGGATGCTTTTGCTGCCAGTATTAACGAGGCGCAAACACTAGCTCAGCACGAAGATTTTGATTTCTTGCATCACATTGGCGAAAGTTATGCTACTTTGCGTCGCTACGCACCAGAATTTTTAGATGTATTAAAATTTCGCGCGCCACCCGCAGGAGCAGATATACTCGAAGCGATTGAAATGCTGCGCTTCATGAATTCTAAAAATATTCGTAAAGTGCCGGACAACGCACCTATGAAATTTATTAAATCAAGGTGGAGTAGACTGATTCGTACTGATAGCGGTATTGATAAGCGCTACTATGAGTTATGTGCATTATCTGAATTAAAAAATGCACTACGCTCTGGAGATATTTGGGTACAAGGTTCACGCCAGTTTAAAGATTTTGAGGAATATTTATTACCCATCGAAAGTTTTGCCGCACTTAAACTAGCTAACAACCTTCCTCTTCCCGTAGAAGCAGATTGTGAGCAATATTTAAACAACAGGCTGGCACAGTTAGAACAACAGCTTGAAGTTGCCAATTCTATGGCCGCATCTAATGATTTGCCTGAGGCGATTATCACCACATCCGGCCTTAAAATTACACCGCTAGATGCAATAATGCCCGATGCCGCACAGGCTTTGATTGATCAAACATCCTCGTTATTGCCTCATGTCAAAATTACCGATCTTCTATTGGAAGTTGATTCTTGGACTGGCTTTACCAAACACTTCACTAGCATGAAAAATGGTGAAGAGTCTAAAAATAAAATTTTGTTGTTAACGGCAATTTTGGCAGATGGAATTAATCTTGGATTAACCAAGATGGCTGAATCGTGCCCCGGAACAACTTATCACAAATTATCTTGGCTACAAGCTTGGCACATCAGAGATGAGACTTACTCAAAAGCTTTGGCAGAGATCGTGAATTCTCAACTTCAACAACCCTTCGCAGAAAATTGGGGAGATGGAACAACATCTTCATCTGACGGACAAAGATTTCGTGCTGGCGGGCAAAGCACAAAGCACCGGTCATGTTAACCCTAAATATGGCACCGATCCAGGGCGAACATTTTATACTCACATTTCTGATCAATATGCTCCGTTTAGCTCAAAAGTAATAAATGTTGGAATCCGCGATTCAACTTATGTGCTGGATGGATTACTTTATCACGAATCTGATCTAAGAATTGAGGAACATTACACTGACACCGCAGGCTTTACTGATCATGTTTTTGCGATGATGCATTTACTTGGATTTCGTTTTGCACCACGAATCCGTGATTTGGGAGATACCAAGCTTTATATTCCAAAATCTGATAAGGTTTATGGAGCACTGAAGCCAATGATCGGCAGCGGTAATCTTAATATTCAGCATATCCGCAACCATTGGGATGAAATTCTAAGATTAGCCACCTCGATAAAACAAGGGACGGTAACTGCGTCATTAATGCTCAGAAAATTAGCAAGTTATCCGCGTCAAAATGGCCTCGCTATTGCCTTACGTGAGCTTGGGAGGATAGAACGCACATTATTTATATTGGACTGGTTGCAAAATATTGATTTACGTAGAAGGGTCCATGCTGGATTAAACAAAGGTGAGGCACGCAATGCTCTTGCAAGAGCGGTATTTTTTAATCGTCTGGGAGAAATACGTGATCGTGGTTTTGATCAACAAAGGTACCGCGCCAGCGGCCTGACTTTAATAACAGCTGCAATCGTATTATGGAATACGATGTATTTAGAAAAGGCAGTTACGATACTTGGTCGTAATAACGAAGAACTCGATACCAGTCTGTTTCAATATCTGTCCCCTCTTGGGTGGGAGCATATTAATTTAACGGGTGATTATATTTGGCGCAAAAGTGATAAAATTGGAGATAGTAAAATCAAGGCTTCACCTGATATTTTAAATCCTTAACGTACTTTATAATCCGTTTCCTGAAGTTACCCCTTATCGTTTCGCAATCAGCTCTGCCGCATTTCAAAGTCTAAAAAGACAAAGCGAATATCGCTGGCAGGAAGTTAACAGAATTGGTGCTGATCCAGCTTTGCAATTCACAGGATTTGGTGTGGAAACAATTGATCTTGATGGCTTGATTTATCCGCATTTCAAAGGTGGTTTGCGGCAAGTAACATTGATGCGCGCTGAGGCAGGACTTGGCAAACCACTGTTTTTAATTTCAGGCAACGGAAATGCTTTTGGAAAATGGTGCATCGTAAAAATTTCAGAAAATCAAAGCGTTTTTATGAAAGACGGCGCACCGCTTAAAATTGAATTTTCAATCAGCCTTAAGCGTTATGGCGAAGATGCGAAACCAGGCGTTAAAGGAATCATCCAAAATATCGTTAAAGCAATATGATCACTTATGTCACAAAAGATGGTGATGTGCTTGATGCAATTTGCTGGAAGTATTATGGCAACACTTCGGGAACAGTTGAAAAAGTTTTAGAAGCCAATCGTCATCTTGCAGAACTTGGCAGTATTTTTGCCGCCGGCGTAAAAATTATTTTGCCGGATTTAACTCAGGAAGAAGAAACAGAAAGTGTTAAACTTTGGTCGTAAAAATGGAAGATGACTCCCGCATTTAAAATTACTGCCGATAAAAAAGATGTTACCGCGTTAATCGCTCAAAGATTGGTCTCAATAAACATCACTGACGAAACTGGACTCGTTTCTGACACTTGCGAAATCCTTTTAGACAACCGCGATGAAAAATTAGAAATTCCACCGCGCGGTGCTGTCTTGGAAGTTTCTCTTGGTTACGAAGACAAGCCGCTGACCAAGATGGGAAGCTATATCGTTGATGATGTCGAAGTTTCATCGCCACCTTTGCAAATTAGAATTACCGGCAAAGCAAGCAACACTCTCGACAAAAATTTAAGCAAAAAAATCAAAGCACCGAAGAGCAAATCTTGGCACGGATACACGCTGGTTGGAATCATTACTGCAATTGCCAACAACCATGGTTTTAAGGCTGCGATAGATGAGTATTTTAAACAAATTTACATCTCACATTTAGATCAAACCGATGAAAGCGACATCTCTTTTCTTAACACTCTGGCACAAAGCTATGGCGCTTTTGCCAAGCTGTCTTTGGGAAGATTATTATTTTTTAGAAGAGGCATCAGCGTTTCAGAAAACGGCAAAGAACTGCCGACAACAAAACTTGCCGCTGCACAAATTTCTGATTGGAAACTGCGTGTTTCTGACATGGAAAAATTCGGCAAGGTAATTGCCAAATGGCATAATTTTGCCACGGGAAAAGAAGAAGATGTTTTTGCTGGAACTGGCGATCCAGCTTACACGATGCGCTATAAATTTGTCAGCGCCGACAGAGCGCTTGCCGCAGCAAAAGCAAAGCTCTCCGAATTTAAACGCGGCGCAGAAAATTTAAATTTCTCTACCGCAGGAAATCCAAAACTCAGCGCCGAAAATAAAATCACTTTCACCGACATCAAATATCTCAAAAACAAAAATTGGATCATCACGAGCGTTAACCATTCGCTCACCGACCAAGGATTCACAACCCAAGTAACCGCAATCATCAAGCTATCCGATGTGGAGTAAAATTAAAAAATCTGACGATGGGGAATTCATCATCACCAAATGCGAATTGGAATTACTGCTTGAGCAGGCTTCCAAAGAAGGTGCCAAAAAAGCCTTAACTGAACTTGGTCTTCATGATGAAAGCGCACCAACCGATATTCGTGATTTGCGCGAGCTGCTAAAGGCATTTCGCATGGCGAAGAAGGACAGTTTCAGAATTTTGGTTAAATGCATCGTCATCGGCTTCGTAACCATTTTAACCGCCGGATTTATTTCTCTTCTTGGCGATCATATCAAACTCAAATAACAAAACTTATGCCGCAATTTGGAAAAGATTCATTGGCAAGATTATCAACTTGCCACCCAGATTTACAAAAGCTCTTCAACGAAGTTATTAAGCACTACGATTGCACTGTTATCGAAGGTCACAGATCATATGAAGATCAGCTAAAAGCATTCAACGCCGGCAAATCAAAAATAAAATCTGGCGGTATGCACAACAAAACACCATCGCTCGCAGTTGATGTTGCGCCATGGCCGATTGATTGGAATGACAAAAACCGCTTTTACCACTTTGCTGGTAGAGTTCAGGGAATTGCTCAGATGTTAAATATCAAAATTCGCTGGGGCGGTGATTGGGATTCTGACAACGATCTCAAAGATCAAAACTTTTACGACTTACCACATTTTGAATTAGTAACCGACTAACCATGGCTTGCAAATTTTTAGAAGATTTTAACGGCAACAAATCATCAAAAAGACTTGCTGGAGCTTTTTGCTTAGTCATCGGTTCTTTGATGAAATTTATTCTGTTTCTTTATGGCTTACGCCATGTCACAGCAACACCTTTTGATCGTCTTGATGGATGCGCAGATAGCTTGATTTATGTTGGCGCAGCTCTGATTGGCTCAGGATTACTCGAACTTTTAAGACAAAGCAAAAAATGATCCCAAACTTACTGGCAAGATTAGCGGCAATCGCTGGCGCGATAATCACTATTTTTACATTGGGCAATTTTTACGGCAAAAAATCCCAAAAAACCAAACAGCTCGAAGAAGATTTTACTGATGCAACTGAATCAAAAAAACGCCAAGAACATCGCCGTGATGATGACATTTCTGCTGTTAAGCGCCGGATGCAAAAATACATCCGCAAATAGCTTCTGTTTGTGGGCAAAACCCATCACTTTGAGTCAAGAAGAATACGACCAAATGTCCGAAGAAACTCTTCGCCAAATCGACAATTTTAATCAGGAATTTGAGGAGCGTTGCACTAAGTGAAGATAGCTGATTATTCTACTTGATAACTGTTTAAAACGAAGCGTTCATTGGGTTCAAGCCATGTGGCGACTCAATCAACAACAAGGAGAAAAATGCAAAATTTTGAAAACCAAATCAAAGAAGAATTAATCAAAAATTCTTACGAAAATTTAACCAAAGGCAACGCTTGGGAATTTTTCAAAAAATCCAACTATTACAAATATCTGCAAAACGAACCTGTAAAATTCAGAACAGAAAACACCCTCCATTACGCTCAAAAATTTCTTAGTGATATGCAGGATTTAAATTTGATCGAACCTGAATGCTTTAACCAATAAAAATCACCATATGAACAACATGATTATTACTGGCTTTATTGAGGACGCTCGCAACGAAAGATGCAGCGATGCAGAAGTTGTAAAATTATCACAAATTTTTGCAGAATTATTTCCGTCTTTTTTAACAGATTCTGCAAAGAGTGAAAACAACAATAAATGGTATTGCGAAGTGATTGGCGGTTTTTCTTTAACAACAAGAAAAACAAAATCTGATCAAGAATTCGATTACTTTACCGGCAGTTTTGAATCAGGAGAAAAAAACCTGAAAATTTTTGTTAAAGTTAAGAAACAATAAGTTACGTCGAAGAATTTAGGTTTTTGATTCTTTGTCTAAAAACTATAATGACGCACCTCCGTCACCTTTACTTTTTGTAACTTTCACAGGTTTTTTGGTATGGCTAGTAGATAAAACATCATCAACTTCTTCCATTACCCCATCTGGAATTATATCTCTATTTTTTAGAATTATTGCTTTAAGAGCACGCAACTCTTCTAACTCTTTCTTCATCTCCTCAACATCTTCCTCTTGTTGCTCGGTTTTAACATGAACTAGCTTCTTAGCTTTAACGGGCACAGCCTTTGCTCTTGGTTTGGTAGGAATATCCTCATCATCAGAAGAATTTATATCATATCCATCAGCTTCCTTTGCCGCTTTCCATTGCGTATAGTGATTAGCAGCAACAGCCTCTTCTAAAGCAATAACACCAGCTTTTACACCATCTTTTATCGATTGTATTTCGGCATTACTTGTAAACGAAGGCCAGTTGGGCTGTGCCGTTCCTTTTCCAATAAACTTATCAATAAAGTCATCTACCAGTTCACCATTTTGATTAAAGGCATTTTTTAACTCTGGATATACAGAAAAGAAAATATGTACATGCCTAGATAAAAGCATAATCAGGGTATCTTTACTGTTATTTCTTGGTTGATTCGTCTTTCCTTTTTTGGTAAAATTTTCGGCCGTATGAGCAGCTAATTTAGCTGGATCAGTTATTTCTGGATAGTGGATTAAAGAATTCATTACCTCTGCTATCTGAGGTCTTTTTGTAGCAAGTGCGATTGAAGGTATCGGATTTCCTTGTGGCTGATCTTTCATCCACTTGAATACTTCGTCAATTCTAGTTCTTGCAACTTTAATATCTCCAGCATCTTCCTCAAATCCATCAATGTAGTGGTAAGCGGTATGTGGGATTTTATTATAAAATGTCAGTAACAAAGCTGATATATCTCGAAACACACCACGAACTCTTTCCCCATTTTCTCTAAATCTTGCTTCTTGGCTTTTTAGAGCACCTTCGTAAGAAGATCCGACAAGACTTTGATCATCGTGAAATTCTGTAATTTTTTGCTTTATGTCTGTTTTTCTATGTCTCTCTTTGTTGTAAGAGAGTAAAACCCCATCCAACGCAAGATATAAACTATCTTTTCTCGTGGGATCAAGAACCCCTATAGCACTAACATAATCGTATAACGCGCTACGCCTTTCTCTTAAACTAGTTCTATTTCCTATATCAAAAAGAGCTTCTACCTCATCAACGGTAAGCCTGCTTACTTTTCGAAATAAGCCTTCTTCTACCAATCTATGTGCTGTTACATGATCACCCTGAGGAGCATTGTTTCCATAGGTTAATACTGATGGAGCTCTACCTTTTATATCAAGCTCCAAAACATTTGAACCTTTGGCCTTTGATGGGCTATAGTTTGGTTTTAATGTTTTACTTGGGTTGAGAGGTTTTGACATAGAGTTTGGCTATCAAAGATTTCTGATTCTTTGTCTAAAAACAGCATCAAACTTTTCTAAAGTTGTTTTCAGCCAGTCATGCTGCGATATCCATTTTTGCTCATCAGCTGGATTTGCGTTAAAAAATAAAAGAATGCTCGATCTGTTCTTTTCCGGATTTTCCCTCCATTCCAAAGCGCCTCCCATTTCCCTTTCAATCGCATCTTTATCCTTCGCAAGAAGATGATAAAATGACTTTTCTCCATCTTTATCAGCAATTACCAATTCAACACCAATTCTGTTTGCGACAGTGTTTAAAAGCGCATTTACATGAAAACCGCTACGCCCAATAGAAAAAGTTAGCCAATGTTTTGGGGTTGGTGCTTGTGGACGAAGTTTTGATGAAGAATTTTCAAGATAAGAAATAAAATTTTGCCAATAGCGATATTGTAAACCTTTAGTTTCGCTGGTTTCTTGGTTATCAAGATTTTTTGCTGCCCTAGCAACTGTTTTACTCCAGTTATTAGGTTGGGAAATGATGTTAAATTTTGGTGCTGCCGGCGAATTTCCAATTTTCCACAACTCAACTTCCAAACCAAAAAAACTGAATCTCTCATCGGTTATGTCATTCAACCAATCAAGCGCTTTACGATGTTCTTCGGTAAATTTTGAAGCCACCCACACAATTACAACTGACTGTAAACCAGCGGCATAAGTTAAAAGCTGGCCGAGATGTTTATGATCAGTCCTTTCAAGTTGATTCTCAATTAAAACCAAACTTTCATCACTTGTGTTTTTACACAAAATATCTGCTCTAAACGGACCAACATTTTTCTCTTGAGCCTCTAACTCCAACTCAATTCCAATTGCATCTCCCAGCAACTCTAGATTTTCTTTTTGAGCAAGCCACGGTGTGAAGTTATAGGCCTCATTTTCCCAGATGGTTTTAAGATCGACTTTTTCTAGTTTTCCAAGATCGTTACTTGATTTACTCATAAAATATTTCTCCTATCAAATTTTCTTAAAGAAAAACTATCGCAAGAATTCTTTTTACTCTTCTTGTGAAAGAAATTTTATTAGGTTTCTGCAATAAGTGTTGATATCCTTTTGGTAGAATGCCTACATATTTTGAATTATTGTAATCATCATAGTGAAGCTTTTGGAAAACAAAGTTAGAACCGAATTTTTGCTTCCCAGTTTCGTAAATTTTATCTATTGCAATATTTACGAATGCCATTGTCCATTTTGATTGTTCAATAAGGGCCTTATTGGAATCTTCTATTAGTTTCGTAAAAATATTGCGTTGTTCAGCACTGCTAATCTCGATGCTTTTTAAAATTAGATTATTTAGTTGTTCTACAACTCGATTAAGTTTTTCGATATGTATTATAGAACTGGTAATTGCTGTATAAACATAAGCATTATAACCACTTTCATTCAAAAAATTAAGGCTCTTTATATCAAAATAAGTCTTAAAAGAACCACCATCTAGCACAGATATATTTAAAACTGGATCTTCAACCCTAATAACAAGATTTGTGTTTGATATTATGAGCTCTTCTTTCAAATAATTTTCTAATATTTTCTCAAATTCAACTTTATCAATATTGTATTTCTTCAAAAATTCCTCTTTGTAAGGTTCTAAAGATTTGTTTTGATTTTGATAAAGCACTAATAAATAGCTTATATCTTTAGCCTCTAAGTCTTTTGAATTTAAGAAAGCCGTCAACTCACCAAAAAACGGACGATAATTTGCTATACGATTTCTATCAATTTGCATAGCTATATCCCTGGATTTTAAATAATCCTCTCTGGGCTCAACAAATTGTTTAGATAATGAGCAAATTCCATTAAATATTCCTACAAACTCTTGATAAGCAGCACTCAAATTTTTTAGATCTTCTTTTTTCTTGATATAATAAGAGAAAATTTGGTTTCCTTTATAAGAGAAATATACCGTTAGTAATGTTGATAAAATTACTTGCCATAGTGTCAGGTTGGGTAATTCCTTATTTATAAATTCTTGCATAAAATTCGTAATTAATTTTTCTATTTAACTCACTTTCACCTGACCATTCATAAGCATTGGCAAAAGCCAGTCACGAAGTTCGGTTAGTTTTTGGTTTTCAAATTCAATTTTATTCTGCTTTTGAAATACCGGATTTATTATTTCGTTGTATTTTTTTAACAGCCCATCCTCTGGTCGAACCACCTTCAACGTAAAAAGGTCGTCTTTTGTGATTGATCCAAATGTGGTTCCATCAACATTTCTTCTGTCGAATATTTGTTTTAAATTTGTTAACACACCAAAAAGATAAGCGATACAATTATCCTTGCTGTTCAAAGCTGCTAATCCACGACCTATACAACAATTTTCTTTTGCGATATTCAAAGTTCCAACTGGGGCGCGAACGCTCAATAATATGTCACCTTCTTTTGCATAACGAGTTGGTTGAGTAGTAAATTTTCTAACAGTTGGAAATCTGTTACCAAAGTCTGTACATCCTTGGTAAAATATCATTCCATCGCCTTTTTCATTGTAAGATTCACCAAGCGGTGATTGACCCATGGTGATATTTGCAATATCATTTAATTCTCCATCATTCCATTTTTTGGGAATTTTTCTTTTTAGAATCTCATTATAAATCATCTCGCCACCAGACGATTTATATGGCTTGCCATTTTTATCAGGAAAATCGAATTGCACAAACCAATAATCGTAAATGGTTTCTGCCATTTTTTCTAACTCAGCATTGATTTGTTTGTTGAGCTCAATTTTTGCATCAAGAGAGGAAAGAGTATTAACCAATAAATTTTGCTGCTCTCTTCTTGGCAAACTTATTGGACAGTTAGCAAAAGTTTGGGCGTTTATATTACCTCTAGTACTTCCAAGCGATAAATTTTTTACCCAGTTTTTATATTCTTTTGATAAGGTAAAATATTTTAAATACTTAGGATTTACTTTATTACTATCGAGCCCATATTTTATTAAGAATCCAGCAAAAGCCAATGTTCCATTCTTTTTCTCATGGAAATATGTTCGACCGGTTGAATTTCCAGTTCTTGCAAAAACTATATCTCCTTCCTCTAGAATATACTTATCTAAATCTTTTGCCGTTACACTTTTTTTATCATGGTTCAGTATTTCACCGCTATCAGAAATATCAGTTATTCTAAGATAACGAGTTTTTAGGTTATTATAATCTTCCGCCGTAGCGGGAATTCCATATTGACCAATTTCATTTTCCTTGCATAATTCTCTGAGTAAAACTCTGTTATTTTTACTCATACTTCAACCCCTTCAATTGCTTCTTTATCTCATCTTCTAAATCCTTAGATTCATCAAACATCTTATCTAAATTTTCGCTAAAGCTCTTCATCTTGGCATCAAACTGATGCTTGGTGATATCAACATATTCAATCTTCACATCAAAATACTGACCAGCGCTTAAGGAGTAATTTTTTGCTTTAATTTCTTCATAAGAAACAGATACAGAAAAATCCTCGATAATCTCTTTTTTGTTGAAGGTGTTAATGATTTTATTTTCTTCATCTTCATGCAAAACTGTTTTTTGATTTTTACCTTCTTTTACAGTTTCACCAAGTTTTGACGCATCGATCAAAACAACATTCTCTTTGTTACTCTTGTCAATAAAAATAATCGAAACATTAGTGCCAGTGGTTGCAAAAATGTTACTTGGCATTGAAACCACTCCAGCAAGCATTTTTTCATCAACTAATTTCTCGCGAATTTTTCTCTCAATTCCACTTTGAGCGGTTATGAAGCCAGTTGGAACAACAACTGCCGCTTTGCCTTTTGATGTTAAAGAGAAAATGATGTGTTGGATAAAAAGCAGGTAAATTGCCATTTTATCCTTGTCCTTGTTTGGCACTTTGGGAATCCCAGCAAAAAAACGTTTTTGATTTTCTTTGCTGTCTAAACTGCTTCTGTCGTTGCTAAAATCTAATTTGAATGGCGGGTTGGAAACAATGTAATCAAAATGCTTTAGATCGGCTCCATCTTTGTGATAAGGGTGAAGCATGGTGTCGCCCTGAATAATATTTTGAATTGAGTGAACCAGGTTATTTAAAACCAGATTTAAACGCAGCAAACTTGATGATTTTTGCGAGATGTCTTGCGAGTAAATACTGCATCTGTTTTCGCCAATTGCGTGAGCGATGTTCATCAATAAAGTTCCTGATCCTGCGGATGGATCGTAACAAGTTATATTTTGGATTTTTCCTTGAACTTCAGTTGGCACTAAAATTGCTGCCATAATTTTTGCCACAGCGTGAGGCGTGTAATATTCGGCATATTTGCCGCCGCTGTCTTTATTGTAGTCTTTGATCAGATACTCAAAGATGGTGGCGTAAAAGTCGTATTTCTGATTAAAAATATTCTCAAAACTAAAATCGATTAGTTTGTTGATAATGGCACGACAAAATGCATCTCGCTTTGATGTGTCGGTGATAAATTCGCTTACTCGATCAAATAAAGTTACTTTAGCTCCGCCATCAGTTTTTACCGAGAAGATGTCGTTATTTGTGATTGCGATATCCCTTAAGGTATCGTCAAAGAGTTTGGCAAACTCAGGTTCGTTTTGTTTGTCAAAAAGAGTTGATATAAAATGATCAGTTCTAAGGCGAGCAGTGTCAGCTGGAAGCTGCAACTTTAGCATCTCAAATTCATCTTCTGATAATGCAGCAATAGCTTTTTCCCATTTTTCAGAGCTTTTAATTTTGCTATCAATCTTCTTGATCTCAAAAGCGAATTTATCGTTAAGAAATTTATAGAGAAAAACTTGAGTAATGATTTTGAATTCATTGCCATCATTGCCAAGTCCATAAGAAGCACAAACTCCTTTCAGACCATCAATTAACTCTTTAGTTTTGCGTTGAAAATCTTGCGTTACCATGCGTGAACACCTCCATTAAATTCATCCATATATTCCCGCACTACTAATCCATTAATAAATCTAACTGATTCAGGGTTTAGATTTATGCTCTGATCTTTGAATTGTTTGATTACTTTTCTTCCAACCTCGGTGTTGAAATAACTCTCATTTTTTAGAATCTGAGTGTTTTGTAAAACTTGCTCATCTGTTTCTTCTTTGATTTGAATAAGAGCTTCAAAAATTTTGCGCTCTTGATCCGACATATTTCCTGTTTCCATTAGTCGTTTGTGAATTCTGGCGTATTTTGGATCGTTATTGTATTTAGATCGAAGCAGTGCATTTTCGCGATTAAGCTCTTTGATGCGTTCGTGAATTTGATCTAAAATTTCGATGTTTTGATTCATTTCTTCTTGAGTAACTTCGTTAAGATTTTTCTTTTTGAATAGTCGCTCAAGCTCTTCTTTAAGTGTAGTAAATTTTGGGTCTTGTTGATCAAAATTGCCAGCCAACGCCTCGCGAGTGATGCGCAAAATATCTTTTAGTTTATCAGCCAAAATCAGCTCTTCTTCCTTAACCTTGCGGAACATGAATATCACATCTTCGAGAGCAACATTGAGAATGTTAGATGTATCAACTCCAGTGTTTAAATTTTCTCTAAAATTCAACAAATCCAAATGATTGCTGGCTTCGCGATAAAGGATGCCCAGCTTATGAAAATCGAGTTTTTTCAATAAGTCGAAATGGCCATATAGGCGAATCAAGTTGTATAGGCTTTTTGCATCGGACAGCGCTTTCTTAATCGATCTAACTAACTCACGATCTTCAATTGCGGTTACTTGTTTTGAGAAGGTTTCGGCATTTTCACAATCAAAGCGAAACAGGACATCTTTAATTTTTTCAATTTCCTGTTCTATCTCTTCCTTGGACTTAAATAGCAGAGAATAATGCTGGATTTCATCACCAAGTTCGGATTGCAATTCATCAAAATAAGCTCTGTTGGTTTTGTCGAATTCTTTGCGAATATCCGCAAAATCTACCACATAGCCATAACGGAATTTTTTGTAGGTTCTGTTAACTCTGGTTAAAGCCTGCAGCAAATTGTGATTTTTGATTACACGACCCAAGTAAAGCTTCTTTAGACGCTTAGCATCAAAGCCAGTCAAAAGCATGTTGTAGACGAACAGAAAATCAATTTTTCCTGCCTTAAAGTCTTCAACTTGATCTTTGCGAATATCTTTTGTGTTGGCATCGTGAAGAATCAGAGCGGCTGTTTTTACCTTATGATTCTCAAGAGATTTATTTTGGTATTTTTGCTCAAAAATTTTATACATCTCTTCAGCTTGTTCTGAGCTATCGCAGATCAGCATGCCACCAATACTATTATCACCAAAAGCAATTCTACTATTTTCGAAATCGTTAATTACGTAGTCGAGCATTGGCTCAACAAACTTTGGATGCGAATAAACAAATTTTCTTTCTAGTCCGTTTTTTTCGATCTCTATCGAATCCAAAACCTGCTTCAACTGCATTTTGTAATTCGTTTCCATCTCTTCTCGAATCAAGCGCAGCGTGTAGCCATCAGCAATGGATGCGTTGTAATAATATTTATGGATGTAGTTTCCAAAGAGAGATCTTGAGTTGTAATCATTGCCGAGGAGCGGCGTTCCAGTGAGACCAATTTTTATAGCGTTACTATCTGATTGGCTCAAATTTGCTAAAAAGCTGCCTTTCGGATTGTAGCTGCGATGCACTTCATCAAGAAAGTAAATGCGCTGAATATTTACATCATAATCCCTTGAACTCACAACATCAGCATCGTCCTCAAATTTCTGTATGTTCACCACAGTAATTTCAGGTTTGCCGGAATTATTGTGAATGACTTTTGTTGCCTTGATATCTTTTGCAAATTCGTCGCGAGAGCTGATTGTGTGAACCACCAAGCCACGACCTGTAAACTCTCGATGCGCCTGAGTTAAAAGATCGATACGATCAACGATGAAGTAAAATTTTGGAATTACAGATTTTTTCTGAAAGTAATCTGTTAGATAACGAACATTATAGTAAGCCAAAGCCGTCTTACCGCTTCCTTGAGTGTGCCATATAATTCCTTGGCGGATTCCTTCATTTAATTTTTGAGTAATTGCCTTGGTAGCAAAAATCTGAGGATAGCGCATCACATGCTTTTCTAAGCCCGCAGTTTCTCTCACATAAGCTACACAATATTTTAACAAGAAAGCCAAGCGGCCCTTGGAAAATAATGAAGTGCAAATTCTATTGGTTGGAGTGTCTGAATCTTTGTTTGTGATGAACTCCGGACTATGCTTTATTATGCTAAGATTGTTGTCTTTGAGTACCTGATTTTCTGTTTCCTCATTTTCTGGTTTTAAAATTGATTCGAGATCAAAAATTTCTTCTTCTCTAAAATAATTGAAGCTCGGCTCGTGATATGAGGGAGAAGCGTAAAAAGCTCCTTGCAGAGGTTCAATTTGCTCATTATCATATTCCATATTGTTGGAAAAAACCATGAGCTGCGTGATGTTAACAAATCTTCTGAATTTAGGATTTTGGAAGCGTTTGTTGATGCGGTTTCTTTCGGCAATTATTCCTTCTTTGTTATTTGGTTTTTTTACCTCAATAAACACAAGAGGCATACCATTAACAAGCAAAGTTATATCTGGACGAAACTCTTCTTCACCATTCTTGTAAGTTAGTTCTGTGACCACATCGAAGCGATTTTTACTAAAATCAGTAAAATCGATTAATTTTAAACCCGAAGTAGAGGTTAGCTTGTCGTAGAAGGCTTTACCAAGGTCTTCATTCTCCAAACTCAATCTTACATCTTCCAATAGTCTCGCCGCATCCGATTCTTCGATTCCATCATTAATTTGAACTATGCTTTCCTTAAAAATTTCAGGAAAAATATTAGTGTTTTCATCCCATTTAGCACCATTTAGCGAAAGGTAATTATAGCCAAGGCGAGTCAGGTGAAGTATCGTTGGAATCTTGACTCTGGAATCTTCAGTGAATGTCATCGCTTTTCCTATTTATTTGTTTTTTCTTGCTCTGATATCCAAGTATCAATTTCGCTTTTACGAAAACGCCAAGAGCCGCCAATTTTGAAACCAGGTAATTTCTTACTCAAAACGAGACGATACGCTGTCTTTTCAGCAATTTTTAAGTATTCAGACAGTTCCTTAACCGTCATTATTTCATTACTCATATGTCACAAAGCCTGTTTCTGGCGCTAAAATTAAAATTCGGTTTACTTAGTTTTGCCGCCTGACGACTTTCTTTATCTGCTGTCCGTGCGTAAAAATTTTTAACCAAAGACGAAGATTAAAGAAAATAATGGAAAATAGAGGAAAATGCAAGAATTTATGCGGAAAAATAACGATTCTTGTCTAGGAATGCTCCAAAAGCACTTTTGTCAACTCAGCCATGGCATACGTATCAAGTTTACAGTATCTCAATAGGTCATCAACCATCTTGGCTTCATCAACATTTTTTCCTTTTAGAAAATTGAGGTAAATCTCCATAGCTTCACCGCCATTGGCAATTTCCATTTCGTGATAACTGTGATTAGTAAATGCTGGCAAAACTTCTTTGATTGAATAAGAGCTCTGCTGTTTTGGACTGTAAATAAATCGTCCTCTAAAAGGCTCGATAAGGTCAACAATTCGAGCATTAATTTGCTTCAGGCTTTCTGCATATTCAGGAAAATCTTTTGCTAAATCATCATTTCTGCCTTTCTCAAAAGATTGGTGATAACAAACGATCGATCCCTTCTTACCGCAAACTTCAATCAATTTTTTGGCAAAGTGTTTTCTCGGATCAGATTTTTCTTTGTGAAGAAATTCAAAATGCCTTGGCTCGCCGTCGGGAGCGTCTTGAATATGAAGCGAGAATTGAAAAGGAATCTGTTGATAAGGTCTTGTGCCATCAAAAATTGGAATGGCTGCGTTAAAAGTTTCGTAATCAAGGAAGTAGAGAGGATATTGCAGCTTTGATAACCAGCCTTTGATTTTTACCTTATCGATGTGAGTTTTGTTTTCTTGATGGCAATTGATGTCGATTACTTTTGTGCCGCTTGGAAAAAGATTTTGTGGGATGTCTTTGATGTTATAGCTGCCAATCTGCTTGGCAATTTCTTCGGCTTTTTTGTTTTGGTAAATTTTGAAGATCGAATATTCCGGAACTTCCTTCCAGCAATGATGTTTAAAATCGCATTCAAAAGGTTTGAAGCATTTGTCACCAATGATAATTTTTGGCTCTTCTTTGGTCTTTAAAACTTCCAGCAAATCATTTTTACAAGAATCAACTTCGTTTTGTTTTTCTAAAATCTGCTTTGAAACATCTTCAAACTTAAAGAATTTTCTTACATCGATTTCTCCTTGAAAGACATAGCTGTTATCAATCAACATTAGCAGGCATCTATCGATTTTATATCCAGCTTTTGAGAAGACATGATATTGAAATGACATGTCGTCAAGATGGTAATCTTCAATGCCCGTAGAGCTTTTAATCTCGATCAAATCCCATCCATCTGAATTTTGGTTTTTACGAAAAATATCAATTCTGGCATGACTTCCATCAGCATCAATTATTGCCGTTGCTTCGAAGATAATTGGATGATTTTTTGCGACTAAGTTTTTGGTAGAATCAGCGGCTTTTTTAACATCAGAATAGTCATCCACGGCTTTGACACCTTCGGCAAAATACTTCCTTGCCAGCTCGGTTATTTCATTTCCGGTGTCAAAAAGATTTTGCGCTTTTTCATCAATTGGTAGCTTTAAATCTTTACGAAA